>Ga0207720_100017_pt1 | contig 289108 bp, 309 predicted proteins | sample A23P2SouthBayCA_2_FD_187751 | JGI IMG/M metagenome (GOLD analysis project Ga0207720, IMG submission 187751) | Aerobic enrichment media microbial communities from Eden Landing Ponds, California, USA - A23 E3 (2) (SPAdes) | ecosystem: Environmental > Aquatic > Marine > Unclassified | place...
CCAGCCCGGTCTTCTCGCGGATTGCTTCGACCTTTCCGGCGGCTTCGAGCTCCTCGACGCGGTCGGTGGTGCGGCGGTCCTGCCACACCAGCGCGTTGTGGACTGGACGCCCGTTGTCGGCGTCCCAGACGACGGTTGTTTCACGCTGATTCGTGATGCCGAGCGCTTCCAACTGTTCAGCGTCGATGCCGGCGTCGTTGAGGCCGGCATGGACGACGGCTTTCGTGTTCTCCCAGATTTCCACGGGGTCGTGTTCGACCCAGCCGGGTTCCGGGTAGATCTGTTCGTGCTGTTCGTAGGCGTTCGCGACGACCTGCCCGCCGTGATCGAAGATCATGAAGCGGGTACCGGTCGTCCCTTGATCGATCGCGCCGACGTATGTGCTTGCCATGGTCTGGTTCTCTCCGTCCGGCGGCAGTTTACTGACTTCACCGCCTTGTCGGTAAACAATAGGGGGATTCACAATAAATGTTATCCATACTCACGGTCATTCGATAAAGAACTGATAGGCAGCCCCTCTAGCCCGATAACGAGGGATAAACGGTTTCGTTACACTCACCGTCGGCCGTTCGCGTGCCCCAGTGGTCACACCGACGGCGAACTCTGTCGCACTCGTGGTGACGGTGCGCGCGACAGCCGTAGCTGTCGATACCGAGCCGTGAGGACACAGCACGTCCTTAGGCACCGTAAAATCGGTTCCTCGACGCCTTTACGGCCGCGCCATCGCCGAACGCGCCACGGTTTCGCGGGTACACACAACTCGCCCGCACCTCGAATACTTTACCGACGTATCGGCTGCACCGATGAAATGAAGTGTGTCGGCTCGAATGGGACTAGCACACATGGCATCGGCACCACACGTCGCCGTCATCGGAGGCGGCTCGACCGGGACAGGCATCGCCCGGGACCTCTCGATGCGAGGAGTCGACGTAACCCTCGTCGAACAGGGGAACCTCACGCACGGCACGACGGGCCGCATGCACGGGCTGTTACACAGCGGCGGTCGGTACGCCGTCGCAGATCAGGCGAGCGCGACGGAGTGTATCGAGGAGAATCGCGTCCTCAGAGACATCGCGGCTCACTGCGTCGAGATGACCGGCGGGCTGTTCGTCAAGCGGCCCGAAGACGGCGAATCGTACTTCGAGGAGAAGCTCCAAGGCTGTGAGACCTGTGGTATCCCAGCCGAGGTGATCTCCGGCGAGGAGGCCCGCGCGATAGAGCCCCATCTCGCCACGGACGTCGACAAGGCGATCTCGGTTCCCGACGGTGCGGTCGACCCCTTCCGACTGGTCGTGGCGAACGCAGCGAGCGCACAGGAACACGGCGCGCGTATCGAGACGCACTCGGAGGTTACCGACCTGGTCGTCGAGGAGGGCGAGGTGGTCGGCGTCGAAGTGGACCACGCCTCGGGCTCCGGCGTTCGGGTCCACGGCACCGAGGGCGGAACGGAGACGATACGCGCCGACTACGTCGTCAACGCGACGGGCGCGTGGGCCGGTCGCATCGGCGACATGGCCGGCGTCGACATCGAGGTTCGGCCCTCGAAGGGTGTGATGACGGTGATGAACACCCGACAGGTCGACACCGTCATCAACCGGTGTCGCCCCAAGGGGGACGCCGACATCATCGTTCCCCACGAGACCACCTGCATCCTCGGCACGACCGACGAAGAGGTCGACGACCCCGAGGAGTACCCCGAGGAGCAGTGGGAGGTCGACATGATGCTCGACACGCTCTCCGAGCTGGTGCCGATGCTCGCCGATGCCCGGACGATCCGCTCATTCTGGGGCGTCAGACCGCTGTACGAGCCACCGGACGTCGGCAGCGACGACCCGACGGACATCACGCGCGACTACTTCCTGTTGGATCACGAGGAGCGCGACGGCCTCGGCGGCATGACGAGCATCGTCGGCGGGAAGTTCACCACCTACCGGATGATGGGCGAGGAGATCAGCGACCACGTCTGTCAGAAGTTCGGCATCGACGCCGACTGCCGCACCGCAGACGTGCCGCTTCCGGGCAGCGAGGAGTTCTCGGTCCTCAGAGACTACATGGAGGAGTTCGGCCTTCGCTCGCCGATCGGTCGACGGAGCGTCGAGCGGCTCGGCTCCCGTGCCGAGGAGGTGTTACAGACGGACGGGCCGAATCCGACGGTCTGTGGCTGTGAGGGCGTCACGCGCGCGGAGATACAGGACGCCATCGCCCAGTCGGGGTCGGACCTCAACGCGGTGCGCATCAGGACACGCGCCTCGATGGGCAACTGTCAGGGCGGGTTCTGCTGTCACCGACTGGCGAGCGAGCTCCACGCCGAGTACGACGAGGTGACGACCAGAGCGGCGTGGGACGAACTCCTCCAGGAGCGCTGGAAGGGCCAGCGACACGCGCTGTGGGGGCAACAGCTCTCACAGGCGATGTTGAACTACGCGCTGCACGCGACGACACAGAACCGCGACCACGACCCCGCCGACGGTGGGGCCGTCGACTTCGGCGCGTTCGACAGCGGCCCCGAGCCAGCGGGCGGGCACACCCCAGCCGGAGTCGCGACTGACGGGGGTGGCGACGGTGGCGATTGAGTCGGACGTGCTGGTGGTCGGCGGCGGGCTCGCCGGCCTCACGAGTGCCATCGCCGCTGCGCGCGCCGGGTGCGACGTTCGCCTGGTATCGTACAAGCAGAGCACCCTCCGGAACGCCTCCGGGCTCGTCGACCTGCTGGGCTACACGCCCGACGGCGACGGGCCGCTGACCGACCCATACGCGGCTATCCCGCAGCTGCCGGACGCTCACCCGTACCGGACGGTCGGCGTCGAGGCCGTCCGCCGGGCGATGGAGCTGTTCGACGATTCCGTGCCCGAGTACCGCGGCGACCACACCGAGGTCAACGCCCTGCTCCCGACACACGGCGGCACGGTCAAGCCGACGGCCAGGTATCCGGCCGGTGCCAGCGCCGGGCTCGCCAGCGACGGTCGTGACGTCCTGCTCGTCGGCTTCGCGTCGCTCGTCGACTTCGACGCGCCGCAGGCCGCGGCACATCTTCGAGCGACCGGCGTTCCGTTCGACGTTCGGGGCGTCACCCTCGAGTTCCCCGGCGACCTGAACGCGGACGCGAAGGTCACTCGCTACGCGAAGCTGCTCGACGCCGACGGTGAGGTCACCGTCGACGGCCACCAGCGCTCGGTCCGCGACGCACTGGCAGAGCGGGTCGACGCCGAGCGCTCCGGCGAAGCCCGCGTCGGGTTCCCGGCAGTGCTCGGCGACAGCGACCCGGCTGCCGTCCGGGCTGCACTGCGCGGACGATTGGACGCCGACGTGTTCGAGGTGCCGATGGGGCCGCCATCGTTGCCGGGGCTCAGACTGGAGGACGCACTGTTCGCTGCGCTCGACGACGCTGGCGGTCGGTACGAGACCGGAAATCCGGTCGTCGACTACGACGGCACGGACCGCGTCGAGACCGTGTACGTCGAGAAGAACGGGGCACGTATCCCACAGCGCGCGGACCAGTACGTCCTCGCGACGGGTGGCCTGGTCGGCAAGGGCGTCGAGTCGGACCGCGAGCGCGTCTACGAACCGATTTTCGACTGTCACGTCGACCACGCGACGGATCGCTACGACTGGTTCGAGTCGGACGCTTTCGGCGACCACGCGTTCGCCCGGTTCGGGCTCGCGACCGACGACGACCTCAGACCGACCGACAGCGACGGAGCGGTCGAGTTCGAAAACCTCCGTGCTGCCGGGTCGGTGCTCGGTGGGTACGACTTCGCCGCCGAGAAATCGGGCAGTGGGGTCTCCGTGGCGACGGGCTACACCGCCGGGCAGCGCGCGGCGGAGGAGGCACGATGAGCGACGCTGAATCCCCACCGGAGTTCGACCCGACGGAGTCGAACACGGGTGAGGCGTTCGAACCCGTCGACGTATTCCCCGACAGCGACGACTTCGACCTTCGGCCGGGGTCGGACTCCTGCTATAAATGTTCGACGTGTGATACGAACTGTCCGGTCGCGGCGGTCGACGACGACTTCCCGGGGCCGAAGTTCCAGGGTCCCGAGCAGTGGCGACTCAAGCAGACCGACGACGACCACACCGTCGACGACTCCGTGATGGACTGCTCGAACTGCATGCGGTGTGACAACGCGTGTCCTTCGGGGGTCCCGCTCTCGCAGATGCACAACACCGCCCGCGGCGAGTACGTCAGCGAGCAGATGTCGGCGCTTTCGGTGGAGTACTGGCGCAACAGAATCCTCGCGAACTACCGGACGTCGGCGTGGCTGGCGAGTAAACTGCCTCGGGTCGCGAACGCCGCGATGAACTTCGGCCCGGCTCGGTGGCTGCTCGAGAAGACGATGGGCATCACGAGCGAGCGCGAGTTCCCCGCGTTCGCGACCGAGACGTTCCGGGAGTGGTGGGAGCGGCAGGGCGGCGCAGCGGGGTCGAAACGGCGAGCAGCCGAGCAGCGCGAACGGCGGGGGGAGGCCGACGCAGAGAAGAAAGTCGCGTACTTCCACGGCTGTTACGCCAACTACAACACTCCTGAGGTGGGGAAGGCGATGGTCCGCGTCTTCGAGCAGTTCGGCTACGAGGTCGTCGTCCCCGAGCAGGGCTGTTCGGGAACGCCGATGTTCGCCAACGGAATGCTCGAGGACGCGCGCCGACACGCCGAGGTCAACGTCTCCTCGATGTCCGACCTCGTCGAGCAGGGGTACGACGCGATCGCCTCGTGTACCTCCTGTTCGATGGCGCTCCGACAGGAGTACCCCGAGCTGTTCGACATCGAGGGGATCGACGAGCTCTCTTCTCACACCTTCGAGGCCGTCGAGTATCTCCGCATCCACGAGGACCTGCGCGGCGAGATCATGGACGCCGACGTCGACGGTGACCTTGCCGCGGAGTTCGCCTACCACGCACCCTGTCACGCCCGAAATCAGGGACTCGACCGGCAGGCCGTTGAGCTGTTCGGCGACCTCGACGGCGTCACCGTGGAGGACGTCGGCGACTCCTGTTCGGGCATCTCTGGCACCTACGGCTGGAAGTCCGAGAAGTACGAGAAGTCGATGGCCATCGGCGACGAGATGTTCGACCACATGGAAGACGCCGAGGGCGAGACCGGCATGACGGAGTGTCCGACCTGTGCTATGCAGATGGAACACGGCACCGGCTACGACATCCGCCACCCGCTGGAGCTCATCGAGGCGGCGGTGGTCGAATGAGTCACCGTGTCCTGTCAGTCATGACCCAACCCGAACCGGAGGTCGTCTGACCCGTGCGACTCGCGCTCATCGCCCACGACGACAAGAAAGCCGAGATGATGGACTGGGCGAGCGAACACGAGACGACACTCCGAACCCACGACCTCATCGCGACGGGAACCACCGGCGGTCGACTCGTCGACGAGGTCGGACTGTCGGTGAAACGGATGGCTTCCGGACCGCTGGGCGGTGACCTGATGATCGGCGCGGCGATCGTCACGAACGACTGTGACGCCGTCGTGTTCTTCCGCGACCCGATGACCGCACAGCCACACGAGCCCGACGTCAGTGCACTGCTGCGAATCTGCGACGTCCACGACGTCCCGCTCGCGACGAACCATGCGAGCGCGACGGCGCTGCTCACTGGACTGACCGCGATCAGCGACGCGTAGTAGGTAGTGGGTGTTCGGCGACTTCTACGCGTCGTGTTCTGCTACCGACTCTCCCGCTGCTCCACCTTGTTCAGATGGATGAAATCCACCATACAAACTACTGAAACGCCCCGTCGAACACCACCAGTCGGGTTTTAGTGGTAAGATTCATTGACAGTGGTAACGTAGCATTAGCTATGTCAACAGAGACGGATGGGCAGGGCCGGCTGTACATCCCGAAAGAGGTGCGCGAGAAGTACGGTCAAAAGTATCATATCGTTATGTACGAGGACAGAATCGAGCTGATTCCGGTCGCCGACGACCCACTCGCCGCTGTCCGCGAGGCGGCAGGCGAACTTCACGATGCATCTGTCGAAGAAATCCAAGAGGGCATCGAAGCGAAAGCGAAGGACGAAGCTGAGGAAGCTGGCGGTGACAGATGACAGTGTACGTCGAGACGGATTTCCTGCTCGCACTCGCCAAGGATACTGATTGGTTACAGGGCTCCGCAGAGGATGCCCTCGTCGAATACGACGTCGAAACGTCACCGTTCTCGTATCTCGAACTCCTCCTCGCCCGGGAACGTTACGAGTTCGAATACGTTCCGCTGGTGGCGAACCTGCTCGAACTCGCCCCTGTGCGGAACGAGGAAGAGAAACAGGTCGTGCTGAAAGCCGTCCACTACTACGACGAGGGAATGACACCGTTCGACGCGTTCCACGCGGCGACCGCTGAGACGCGGGAAATGGACGTGCTTTCTTCGGAGAGAGACTACGAAGATATAGGGGTCGAACGAATCCCACTGGAACCATCTGACGAGGAATAACTACGAATCGAGGATAGAGTACCAGTCGAACGAAGCGTGGTACTCGTAGCGATTGTCGTGGCCGCTTTTGCAACAAACCGGGTCGAATCTTCCGGCTGCTCGTCGAGTCCGACCATTCGGACGGTGGCGTCAAGAATCGACGCACAGACCTACTAGTATCCGGCTAGACCCCTGTAAAGGCCGTTCTTCCGCCTACCGACTCTCTCGTTGCTCAACTTTGTTCAGCTCGGTGAAATCCATGGTACGTTTACGGAAAAACAATCTCCGTGGGTAATAGTGGGCAAGACTTATCCAGAAGTGCGCCGTAGTGAGTCACATGACGAAAGTGGATGCTCACGACCTGCGAACCAACGAAACCGACGACCGAGGTCGAATCTACCTCGGGACGGAGTACGCGAACAAGCGAGTGACCGTCGCCGTCGTCGATGTCGAATCTGACCGGCCCGATGAGGACGAATTAGCCGCCGCGTACCGCGAGGCCTCCGAGAGTGCCGACCATCTCGCTGAAGAGTGGAAGGGAGCATCTGACGAGGCGTGGAACGGACTCGATGAATGAGCGATGGTACCGAGGTTCGGCGGGGCGATGTCGTCGTCGTTCGTCTCGACCCTGCCGAAGGCCACGAGATGAAAAAGACTCGACCTGCGGTGGTTGTGCAAAACGACATTGGAAATCGTAACTCTAGTACGACCATCGTTGCTCCGGCAACGGGTACGCATCGAGGCTACCCATTCGAAGTGCTGGTCGAAGAGGACGGGTCACCGTTCGAGAAGGAATCCTCCGTTCGCCTCGACCAGATTCGTGTCGTCTCTATCGAAAAGCGGATTCATTCGGTTGTCGGGAGTCTGAGCGAGCCGACCATGGCCGAGGTGGACGAAGCGCTAAAACTGAGTCTCGGGCTGGATTGAGTCACCGACTCTCGCGTTGCTCCACCTTGTTCAGCTCGATGAGCAGCCGAAACACGGCCTTGACGAGGTTCGAGTCGACGCCGAACCGTTCGGCGTTCTCGCCGGCCCGCTCCATCACCGCTTCCTCCTGGCTCTCGTCGGTCGTCGGGATGTCGTGTTCTCGTTTCACCCGTGCGACCGACTCCGCGACGTACGTCCGCTGTGCGATGAGCTCGACGATCTCGCGGTCGATGCTCTCGATCTCCTCGCGGAGCGCGTCGAGCTCCATCTCCTCCGTGCTCACGTCGTCCGTGCTCCCTCGTTTTGTGTCGTTGTCAGCCATGTGGTCCCCTCGTAGTCGCTCCAGCGTTCGTGTGTCTGCTCGACCGCTTCCGTGGTCCCGATGGCGACGTAGCTCGGGCCCGTCCCCGACAGCGAGACGCCGTCGACCGCCGGCAGCGCGTCGACCATCGGTGCCGTGTCGAACTCCAGCGCCGCACAGAAGGCGAAGCCGTTGATCGTCATCGCCTCCCCGTAGCGGCCGTCGAGCGCGAGCTCTTCGACGACCGCGGCGGTCGGCGCGACGCGCTCGCACCGGTCGACGTCCGCGTCGGCAGAGTACGCCCGCTCGTCTGGGACGAACACGGCGACCTGCCGGTCGAGCTCCGTCCGGTCGAGCAGCCTGTCCGCGGCGTTGTCCGTGACGGTGACGCCACCGAGCATCGACGCGCTGGCGTCGTCGAACGCGCCGGTGACGGTCACCCCGGCCTCTCTCGCGGCATCGACGCCGAGCCGGCAAGCGGCCTCGCGGTCGGCTTCCTCCCCGAGCGCGTCCAGCGTCGCCAGCACGGTCGCGTTCGCCGCCGCCGAGGAGGACTTCAGCCCCCCGGCCATCGGTATTTCCGTTTCGGTTCGAACGTACCCCCCCTCGCCGTCGCCGTACGCGTCGACGACGGCGCGGACGCACGCCTCGACGAGCGCGGTGTCCGCGTCGGGCGCGCCAGCAACCTCGCCCGTCACCGGCCCAGTCTCGTCCAGCGAGACGGTCGCCTCGACGTACTCGTCGATGGCGAAGGCGCTCCCGTGGCCGGTGGCGAGCGCGTTGAGTACCGTCCCGGCCGCGGGTGCGCGTGCGGAGCCGTCCATCACCGGAGCCTCCTGCCCGCCCGCCTAAAGCGGTGGCGGTCCGGGCAGGTAGCGAGCCGCTTTTCCCCGGCACTCGCGAACGGCTGGTATGCCCCCGCGGAACGACATCGCCCCCGACACGCTCGACATTTCGCTCGAGCCGGAGGGCGTCGAGGTGAGATACACCGACGGTCGCAGCGTGTTCTACCACGGCGTTCCGACGAAGGTGGAGGGGAGCGTCGCCTCCGCGCCCGGCAAGGACGTCCACGTGCTCGTCACGGACCCGACCGAGGAGACTGGCGTGATGGTGTACGTGAACGACAGGGCGACCGACGACGAGATACTGAAGTCCTCGGGCGTCGGCCGGGTCGTCATCGACCGGGACGACACGGAGTCGATTTTCCCCGGCGTGGAGGCGACGAACGCCGGCTACCGCATCGAGGTGACAGCCGACCCGGAGACCGCCCGCGGCCGAGTGTTCGTCTTCGTCGAGGACGAGCTCGGCGAGTCGAGCTACGAGATCGTCTCGGCGACAGAGGCGTCGGCGTCGGAGACGGAAGCCGAACGCGAGTCGGGGACGCCCGACGACGCGGAGTCGACGTAATGCCGCTGCGGAAACGCTGGCAGGCGTTGGAGCGCTCGACGGTCGGTGCCGCGCCGAACCGGTACGGCGTCGTCGAGTTCGGGACGGACGGAGAGGTGACGGCAGTCGAAGTTGGCGTGGTCCGGGACGTGCTGAAAGAGGCGCTCGCGTACGGCGACCACGAACAGGTCCGCTGGGAGGCAACGCAGGGGCGCGACCACGCGGAGCGGCTCGCCGGCGAGCACCGCGACCGACTGTAACGGCCCACAGGCGTGGGACGGCTACTGGATGTAGCTCGGTTCCTCCCCGTCGCAGTCGGTCTCGTGCTGTTCGGCGTCGGTGCGGGAGTCGAACAGCATCCCGCAGCCGTCACAGGCGTACCAGACCGCGTCGTCGCGCTCCGTCTCGTGGACCATACGGATACTCCCTCGGTCTCGGATAAATGTGTTACCCCGGCTCACACCACGGGCTTGAAGCCGCCTCACCCCTTCGTTTCCGTATGAACGACGAGGCCGTTCGTCTCCCTGTGAAACCCGCAGAGAAGCGGGACGCAGGACGCGGCGTCGCTCGCCTCCCGGAGGCCGCACGGGCCCGCCTCGGCGTCCTCTCGGGTGACACCGTCGTCGTCGAGGGAGACCGGCAGGCGGTTGCGAAGGTGTGGCCCGGGACGGAGCCGGGCGTCGTCCGCATCGACGCTGACACAAGGGCAAACGCGGGGGTCACCGTCGGAGACGAAGTGACCATCCGTCGCGTCTCCGTCGAGGACGCCACCCGCGTCCGCCTCTCGCTCGCCGATGCGCCGCCCGACAGCGGCGGCGTCGCGGACCTGCTCCAGCGTGCGCTGCTCGACCGCCCGCTCCGCGCCGGCGACACGGTCAACGTCGAGCGGGCCGGCATTCGCGCGAACGTCGTCCGAACGGACCCGGACGGCGTCGTCAAGGTGACGGAGACGACCCGAATCGACGTCGAAGAGCGAGGGGTCGACCCGGAAGCGCCGACCGAACCGAACGCGACGACGGGAGGAACAGCCGAGACGCACAGCTCGACCGGAACAGGACACGACGCCGAGGGAACGGAGAGAGGCGGCGTCGCCTACGAAGACATCGGCGGGCTCGACGAGGAGCTCGACCTCGTGCGAGAGATGATCGAGCTCCCGCTGACGGAGCCAGAGCTGTTCCGGCGCGTCGGCGTCGACCCCCCGAAGGGCGTTCTGCTGTACGGCCCGCCCGGAACGGGAAAGACGCTCATCGCCCGTGCCGTCGCCAACGAGGTGAACGCCGCGTTCCGCGTCATCAACGGGCCGGAGGTCGTCTCGAAGTACAAGGGCGATAGCGAGGAACAGCTCCGGACGGTGTTCGAGGAGGCGGCGGCGAACCAGCCGGCAGTCATCTTCATCGACGAACTCGACGCCATCGCCGGCGAGCGGGACGAGGAGGCGGACATGGAGAACCGACTCGTCGCACAGCTGCTCACCCTGCTCGACGGGCTCGAGGACCGCGGACAGGTCATCGTCATCGGAGCGACGAACCGCGTCGACGCCATCGATCCCGCGCTCCGCCGGGGCGGCCGCTTCGACCGCGAGATCGAGATCGGCGCGCCGAGCGAGGCCGGCCGCCGGGAGATACTCGAAGTCCACACCCGGCGGATGCCGATCGCCGAGGACGTGAGCATCGACCGGCTCGCGGCCCGGACTCACGGGTTCGTCGGCGCGGACGTGAAGACGCTCACGCAGGAGGCGGCGATGGCCGCCCTGAGAGATCGCGAGAATCGCTCAGAGCTGACCGTGACGCGGGATGACTTCGAGTCCGCGCTCGCGGCCGTCGAACCGTCCGCGATGCGCGAGTACGTCGCGGAGGCGCCCGCGGTCGACTTCGGCGACGTGGGCGGGCTCGACGGCGCGAAGGCGACGCTGCGAGAGGCCGTCGAGTGGCCCGTCCGCTACGCACCGCTGTTCGAGGCAGCCGACACGGAGCCTGCCTCCGGCGTGTTGCTGCACGGGCCGCCCGGGACAGGTAAGACGCTGCTCGCACGCGCGCTGGCTGGCGAAACGGAGGTGAACTTCATCCACGTCGCCGGTCCGGAGCTGCTCGACCGCTACGTCGGCGAGTCTGAGAAAGCCGTCCGGGAGGTGTTCGACCGGGCGCGACAGGCTGCGCCGGCTATCGTCTTCCTCGACGAGATCGACGCGGTCGCTGGCGTCCGCGGCAGCGGGACGGACAGCGGCGTCACGGAACGCGTCGTCTCGCAGCTGCTGACGGAGATGGACAACGCGGCGTCGAATCCGCGGCTCGTCGTGCTCGCGGCGACGAACCGGAAGGCGTCGCTCGACCCCGCGCTGTTGCGTCCGGGACGGCTCGAGACGCACGTCGAGGTGCCGGAGCCCGACCGCGACGGTCGGCGAGCGATTCTGGATGTCCACACGGCCGGCAAGCCACTGGGTGACGACGTCGACCTCGACGACGTCGCGGAGCGGACCGCGGGCTACTCCGGGGCCGAACTCGCGTCAGTGGTCCGGGCGGCGTCGATGCAGGCGATCCGCCGGGTGGCCGAGGGGGTCGACCCTGAGACGGCAAACGAGCGCGCCGACGAGGTGGAGCTGACCGCCGAGTCGTTCGACGCGGCGCTGAATCGCCACGAGCGCGCGAAGCGGTCGTAGCACGACGCACGCCGCGCGTCCCAACGGATTCCCGAGTCACCGCGCGACGAGGCCGTCGTGCGTTTTATACGCGGCGCTGGCGAACCCACGGTATGGTCCAGTGTGAAATGTGCGGCACCGAGGTCGCGAACCCGAAGACGGTGAAGGTCGAGGGCGCCGAGCTGGACGTCTGCGACGAGTGTTCCGACTTCGGGACGGAGGTGCGACAGGAGTCCTCGTCGTCGACGTCGACGAAGTACTCCACCTCCTCGGGGTCGTCGGGCTCGGCCAGCGGGTCGAGTTCGAGCTCCGGCTCCTCCTCGTCTGGCGGCTCCCGCCGCCGCGACATGTTCGACGAGATGGAGGAGGTCGCCGCCGACTACGACCAGCGCATCCGCAACGCCCGGGAGTCGAAGGAGCTCTCCCAGGAGGAGCTGGCGAAACAGCTCAACGAGAAGTCCGGCGTCATCCGGAAGCTGGAACGGGGCGACACGCTCCCGACCGACGAGGTGCAGCGCAAGCTCGAACGGGCGCTCGACATCTCGCTGGCCGAGGGGAAATCCAGCGACGACGAGTACGAGGCCGACTCCGGCTCCGCGACCGGCACGTACACGCTCGGCGACGTCGTCAAGCGGAAGGACTGACTTTTCCCGCTACGGCCATCACGGTCGCCATGGCTTCGCTCCGACTCGTCCGCCACGCAACGCTCGAACTCGATCTCGCGGGAACGCGCCTGCTCGTCGACCCGATGCTCGGCGCGCCCGGCGACATCGACCCGATTCCGAACACGCCGAACCACCGGCCGAACCCGCTCGTCGAACTCCCCGACCTCGACCTCGACGCGGTCGACGCCGTGGTCGTCACCCACCTCCACCGCGACCACCTCGACGACACCGCCCGCGAGCGGCTCCCGGCCGACGTCCCCGTCCTCTGCCAGCCCGAGGACGCCGACTCGCTGCGGGAAACGTTCGACGACGTGCGATCCGTTCGCGGCGTCGAAGAGTTCGACGGCGTCACCGTCACCCCGACGCCCGCACGCCACGGGAGCGGCGACCTCGCCGAGGAGATGGGGCCGGTCACGGGATTCCTCTTCGACGCCGACGAGACGGTGTACGTCGCGGGCGACACGGTCTGGTACGGCCCGGTCGCCGACACGCTCGCGAGCCACGAGCCGGACCTCGCCGTCGTCAACACCGGGGAGGCGCAGTTCACCGAGGGGGCGCCCATCACGATGACGAAGGAAGGGGTCGCTGCGTTCGCGGACGCGACGGACGCTGCCGTCGTCGCCGTCCACATGGAGGCGATCAACCACTGTCTCCTCTCGCGGGCAGACCTCCAGAACCACCTCGATTCGGCCGGCGTGGAAAACGTCCACGTCCCGGCCGACGGCGAGTGGGTCGAGCGGTAGCCGGTCACTCGGAACGGACAGCTATTTGCGATTCCCGGACGCTCCGACAGACATGTTCGTTCTCGTCAACCTGAAAGCGTACGACTGCGACGCGGTCGCAATCGCCCGGGCCGCTGCGGACGTGGCCGACGATTCCGGGGTCCGGGTCGCGGTCGCGCCGCAGGCAGCGGAGCTTCCCCCCGTCGCGGAGACAGGCGTCGAGACGTTCGCCCAGCACGTCTCTCCCGTCGACCACGGCAGCCACACCGGATCGACGCTCGCAGCCACCGTCGCCGACTACGCCGACGGGACGCTACTCAACCATTCGGAGCGACGGTTGCGGCTCGCCGACCTCGACGCCGCGCTCGACGCGGCCGCGGCGGCCGGTCTCGAAACCGTCGCGTGTGCGAACAACCCGCAACAGGTCGCTGCCGCTGCCGCGCTTGGCCCCGACGCGGTCGCCGTCGAGCCGCCAGAACTCATCGGCACCGGAACGCCCGTCTCGTCGGCAGATCCGGAGATCGTCGAGGGCGCGGTCGACGCCGCGGCCGATGTCGACGCGTCGGTCGAGGTGTACTGCGGCGCCGGCATCTCGACGGGCGACGACGTGCTCGCGGCCCGAGAACTCGGCGCGTCGGGCGTGCTGCTCGCGTCGGGCGTCGCGAAAGCGGACGACCCGCGGGCGGCGCTCGAAGACCTCGTCGCCGGGCTCTGACTACTGAGACGTCTCGTAGGCGTCCGGCCACTCCTCCGCCGACTCGGGGGGCCGAGCCGGCGGCAGTGCGTCCTCGACATGTGCCACGGCCGCCTCGAGGTCGTCATCGTCGAGCCGGTCGTCGTGGGCCTCCCGGATCGCCTCCCGGAACCGCGTCCGGTAGCCGCCGCGACCGGCGTGTTCGATCAGCTCTGCCTCGCGGAGCCGGCCGTTGTGTCTGTACGCCGCGGTCCGGTCGCCGTCGCCGCCGGCGACGACGTGCGCGTCGAGCGGCGACGCGGGGCCGTACTCGTGGTAGTAAGCGACCATCGCCCGAGGGATGTCGTCGAGCGCGTCGATCGTCGCACGCAGCTCTCGGACGACCGCCCGGTCGCCGTTCCCAACGCGGCCCGTGCCGCCGTCGGTAGCCTCGGCCGCGGGTCCTGCATCGTCAGCAAGTGAGGTCGTCTCGGTCGAGGGACGTTCGTCCCCGGCGTCGGGTTCCGCGGTCGCGTCGTCGCCGACTGCGTCCAGGGCTGCGGCCACGCTCGCCGCTTCGGCGTCGCGCTCGCGCGCCTCGTCGTCGGTCGGGTCGGGGTTGACCACCTCGCCGCCCGGCTCCGCGTCTGTCGTCGGGTCCGGCAACGGCCCGGGGAGGTCCGATAACTCCGCCTGCCGACCGGTGACGTCGTCCCGGAAGGGGCGCCCCGTCGCGTGAGCCATCATCGCCCGGGAGAACTGCTCGGCCATCTGAGAGAGGTCTCGCGCCTCCTCGAGTTCGGCCTCCAGCTCCTCGATGCGCTCTTTTTTGCCCGTGAGCTCCCGTTCGAGCTCCTGGATTCGCGACTCGCGTTCCCGTTCGTTCTCCGTGATGGATTCGAGCTCGCCGACGAGGTCCGCGGAGACGGACTTCAGCTCCGGGCGCTCGAAGTCGTCGAGTCCGGGAGTCGCGCCCGCGTCGAACGTTCGCTTGCGCTCCATCTGCACCTGCTTGAGCGACTCGTCGAAGTCGCTCATCATGAAACACTCCCCGTCGTCGAGCTCCTCGATCCGGTCTCGGTAGTCGTTGCCGAGGATGCGCCCGGCGACCTTCGTGTCGTTCGACCACGTGAGCCGATGCCACAGCAGCCAGTCGCACTGCGTGATGAAATCCTTCTTCACGTCCGCCGGCCGCTGGGAGATGCCGACGATGCCGAGCCCGTGTTTCCGCCCGCGCTTGCCGATCTTCACGAGCATCCGACCACACTCGTCCATCCCGCCACCCTCCGGGATGTACTCGTGGATCTCCTCGACGAGCATCAGGAACGGCTGTTTTACCTTCTTCTCCTTCGCGAACAGGTGTTTAGCGACCTCCTTCAGCAGCTCCCGTGCGTCCCGCTCGTCGAGAAACGACGAGACGTCGAGGATGATGGGGACCCCCTGCTCCAAGGCGAGCGACGCGAGCTTCTCGGCGTGTTCGACCGACACCTGGAGGTCACACTCCTCGTCGGCGCCGACGTGGAGTATCTCGTACTCCTCTTTCAGCCCGTAGTACTCGCCGTCGATGTCGACGCACAAAATCGAGTAGCCGCGGTCGAGCAGCTTCTCGGCGACGACCGATGCGGAGTTGGAGTTGTGAACGAACACTCCGTTCGCGATGAAATTATCGTGCCGTTTCACGTCGAGGTCATACACAGTTCTCGACGCATCGAGGGGTTCGACTGACACGACCCGCTTCCACTGAATGTCGGACTCCGCGAACCGTCTGATTCGTCCCCCGGAGTCGAGTTCATCGAGCACGGATTGGAGCGTCTGCCGCCCGACCTTCTGTTTCCGTGTGTGGCTGTGGATCGAGGCCGCATCAGTTCGCTCGTCGCTGCCACGCGTCGTCCAGCCTCGCTCGCGTGCGGCAGTGTTGAGCACGTCACCGAATCTCGGTACCATGTCCTTGCTGTTGTACCGGTCTCCCGTCGTTAGCTCATCACAGAGTGCCCTGAGGCGCTCTCGCTTCGAGTCGATCAGTAGCTTCACGTTGTCATCGAACGCCGGAATCGAAAACGCGTCTACCGATAGCCGCCGGAACTGACGACGCTCGTCGCCGTACAGCGTCAATCGGTCGTTCACAGTGGTCGATACGCCGAACTGTCTGAGCAGTTCGGAGATACCACGTATCAGCTCCGGAGATTTCGAAACCGCAGTGATTTGGTTCTCCTCGACGGTTCCGTCACCGTCGAAGTATCCACCGAGAAGCCCGGCACGGAACGACTCGGGCGTGTCGTACACCCATTCGGGAAGACGTTTCGCGTCCGCTCCTTTACCGAACTCTGAGGAGACGAACTCGGTGAACGGTTTGAATCCCCGATTACAGGTCCGTTCGTACACGTTGAATCCGTTCTCATCGAGAAACGACTGCACTGACGGGGCAGTAGCGGAAATCTGCATCGTCATTTTCGAATCGAACGACCCCTCCGCAAGATACAGACCGAGAACTCGCCCCGCGTCGGCATCGAGATCGAGATACCGATCACCGGTCGCGCCGGAACTTCGGATCGAATCGTCATCGATGACGGTGTTGTTCGACGGCTCGAAATAATCGACGAGATCGAAACGAGTCCGCGTTTCCGCCGCCGGAAGCTGTCTGGCGAGCGGTAACCAGGTGCCCTCCGACACCTCATCCCCACGAATCGGAACGATCTCCATATCTTCGACCGTCAGGAAACTGTGGTCTTCCGTTCCAACCAGCTCCGTTCCGTCTTCCAGTTCGATTCGTAGCAGATCGTCCGATTCGTGCTGAATAGTCGCCTGAACGGGTTGGAACTCCTGCTCGTACGTTTCTTTGTTCAGCGAGAGAACCCGCTCGCCTTCCTCGACGAGTTCTATCGGTTTCCGCCCGTTCGCTGTGTATACGGGTGTCCCCTCCAAGATACTCTTCCCCCCTCCGCTTTTCCCCGTGATGAATCCGCGGCCCGTGAGGATGTCGACGATCGGTAGCTCCACCGGACTGCCGGCGGCCTCGCCGGCGCTCACCTCCCCGACGGTGATACGTTCCTCTCCCATTTGCCCGGGAGAACCGTTCGGAGGGCGATAAATCCGCGTCAGACGCGCGGCATATCTACTCGTGCGGTCAGCTCCCCGCGTCGGCGTCTGTCGCCCGGATGACGTAGTGGTCGACGCCTTCCCCCGCCTGCCTGACGAGTTCTGCGCGTTCGCGCAGCTTCACGATGTAGCCGGTCGGCTGGTGTTCCTGTTCGTGTGCCGCGTCGACGCGGACGAGGTGGCCGACGACCTGCGCCCGCGGCGGTGCCTGCGACGCACCGCAGTCGTAGATGGTCAGCAGCTCCCCGCCGTCCTCCGCCTCGTACACGATGACGTGGGCGTGGACCGCGAGTTTCCACCGCTCTTCGCCGGCGGGCGCGAGCTTGTTCATACCCCAGTTCGGCGTTCCACCGACAAAACCGCGGTGGTCGTGCGTCCCGCCGGTCGTGACGGCGACGTTCAGAAGTCGCCGAACGTCGTCTGTCCGCGCGTCGCCGGATCGTCCGTCCGCGGAACGTCTTCGGTCTCGTCGCTCCCGTCTCCGTCCCACCCGGTCAACGATGCCTGTTCCGCGTCGGCGAACTCGAGGTTCGAAACGCGCACGCCGAGCTTCCGGACCCGCGCGTCGGCGAACTCGCGAAGCAGGTCGAGTGCCACCTCCTCGACGAGTTCTGGGTCCGCGACCGGGCCGGACAGCGACCGTTCGCGCGTGTGAACGTCGAACGGCGGCGTCACCACCTTCACGCCGATGGTCTTGTACAGCGCGTCCTCGGCGGCCGCGCGCTCGGCTACGTCGTCGGCGAGCCGTTCCACGAGGTCCCGTTTCGTCACCTCGTCGTCGGTGGTCGACAGCGCCTTCTCCGAGGAGAGCGACTTCGGCCGGCCGACCGGCTCCACCGCCTGGTCGTCGATGCCGCGAGCGTGTCGGTGGATTGCCCGGCCGCGTTCGCCGACCGACTCCTCGAGCGTCGACGGGGCGGCCTCGGCGAGGGCACCGGCCGTCTCGATGTCCATCTCGGCGAGTCGATCCGCCGTCACCGGGCCGATCCCGTGCAGCTCGTCGACCGGCCGCGGCGCGAGGAACTCTCGGACCTGTTCGGGCGAGACGACGACGAGCCCGTCGGGCTTCTCGGCGTCGGAGGCGACCTTCGCGGTGGACATGTTCGGCGCGACCCCGACGCTCGCGGTGACGCCGACCGCCTCTTCGATGCGCTCGCGGAGCCGTCGCGCGAACGCGGCCGCGTCGTCCCACCCGACGGCGGAGACGTCCAGATACGCCTCGTCGATGGAGACGTTGCGGACCGTGCCGTCCGGGTCAGCGGACGCGACTTCCGCCTCGATCACCGTCCGGACCTCCTCGCTGACGGACTCGTAGAAAGATAGCTCGACGGGGCGGTAGAACCCCGCGTCACCCACGTCGAGGTCGGGGTCGCGAGCGGCGTCGACCTTCCGCGGGAGGCAGTCGAGCGCCTCGGAGATCGGCATCGCGCTCTCGACGCCGTACTCGCGCGCCTCGTAGGAGGCCGTCGCGACCGCGCCGACGTCGTCGTCGGGCTCGTATCCCATCCCGACGACGACCGGTTCCGCTTCGAGTGCGGGCTCGCGGAGGCGTTCGCAGGCGGCATAAAAACAGTCCATGTCGACGTGACACACCACCCGCTCGAATGAGGGCTCGCGACCGGCCGAGAGTGGTCCCTCCATGTTCGCCCATGTGTGACTCGGCGGCTTGGCTCTTACCAGAGCACGGTGGAAGTGGTTCGGTACGGCTCAAATCTCACGGAGCGGGACTCGAGTTACCTTTTTAACCCTTTGCGCGAGAGAGTTCAAATCGAGATGTCAACCAAAGAAATTGAGCTGCGAAGTACGATTGGCGGGTTCACCGCCGAGGGGCGCCTCCACACGCTGAGCGTCTGGTTCATCCTGGGGCTCCGGCTGATGATGGGTGTCGCCTTCTTCCAGAGCGGGTTCGACAAGGTGGTGTCCGGGAGCTTCAGCGCGTCCGGATATCTGCAGAACGCGCCGCCGGCGAACGGGAGCCCCGTCGCTGACCTGTTCGTCGCGATGGGCGAGACGCCGTGGTTCGTCGACTTCGTCAACGTCGCCGTCCCGTGGGGAGAGGTTCTCATCGGCCTCGGCTTACTCCTTGGAGCGATGACGCGACTCGCCGCCTTCTGGGGGGCGTTCATGATGCTGCTGTTCTACCTCGGGAACTGGAGCGTCGACCACGGTTACATCAACGGCGACTTCGCGTACATGCTCGTGTTCCTCTCGGTGGCGGCGTTCGGTGCCGGCCGCATCCTCGGGCTTGACGCGAAGATCGAACGGTACGAGGTGGGCGGAGTGCCGCTCATCGAACGGTGGCCGGTGCTGAAGTACGTCCTCGGATAGGACGAGACGGCACCTGCCTTCGAAACCTCCGTGATTTCACCGCACCACTGCGATTCGGCCGCCGACATCTGTAATCCGGCCAACGAGATTTGTGATTCGGCTGACGGCGTCGGTGCAGACACGTGGAAAAAAGACGAGAACGAAAGAATCGACGAGTGGAGATCGGAGTCGGTCTACTTTTCGAGGTCGAAGCGGTCGAGCGTCATCACCTTGTGCCAGACCTCGACGAAGTCCTCCACGAACGTCTCCTCGCCGTCGGCGCTGCCGTACACCTCGGCGACGGCGCGGAGGCGAGCGTTCGAGCCGAATACGAGGTCAACGCGGGAGCCAGTCCACTCGACCTCGCCCGTCTCGCGGTCGCGGAGCTCGTAGACGCCCTCCTCGTCCGTCTCTTCCCACTCGTAGTCCATGGAAAGCACGGTCTCGAAGAAGTCGTTCGTCAGCGTCCCCGGCTCGTCGGTGAAGACACCCAACTCGTCGTCGCCGTGGGTCGCGCCGAGCGCGCGCATGCCGCCGACCAGCACGGTCATCTCGTCGACCGTCAGGTTCAGAAGCTCCGCCTTGTCGACCAGCGCCTCCTCGGGGCGGCGGTCGAGGTCGTCCGGGACGTAGTTCCGGAACCCGTCCGCGTCGGGCTCGAGCGCCTCGAAGGACTCCACGTCAGTCTGCTCCTGTGACGCGTCGGTCCGGCCGGGCTCGAACGGCACCGTCACGTCGTAGCCGGCGTCGGCTGCCGCCTGCTCGACGGCCGCGTTGCCGCCCAGCACGACGAGGTCGGCGAGCGAGACGCGCACGTCGTCCTCGCGAGCCTCGTTGAAGTTCGACTGGATCTCCCGCATGGTGTCGAGCGCGGTCGCCAGCTCCTCCGGCTCGTTGACCTCCCAGTCGCGCTGCGGGCGGAGGCGGATGCGCGCGCCGTTCGCGCCGCCACGCTTGTCGCTGTCGCGGTACGTCGACGCAGCCGCCCACGCCGTCTTGGCGAGCTGGGAGACGGACAGCTCCGAGTCGAGCAGCTGCGCTTTGAGCTGGGCCGCCTCTTCGTCGCCGATGATCTCGTAGTCGGCGTCCGGGATGGGGTCCTGCCAGAGCATCGTCTCCTCGGGCACTTCGGGGCCGAGGAACCGCTCCGGCGGGCCCATGTCGCGGTGGATGAGCTTGTACCACGCCTTCGCGAACGCCTCTCCGAACTTCCGGGGGTTCTCACGGAACTCCTCGAGCACCTCACGGTAGTCCGGATCTTCTTTCAGCGCGATGTCCGTCGTCAGCATCATCACGTCCTCCGTGTCGTCGGGGTCCTGAACCCCCGGTGCGGCGTCGTCGAGTTCGCCGTCGACCGTGGTCCACTGCCACGCGCCGCCGGGCCCCTTCTCCGCTTCCCACTCGTGGTCGAGCAGGTTGGTGACGTAGCTCATGTCCCACTGGGTCGGCGTGGTGTTCCACGGCCCCTCGATGCCGCTGGTGATCGTGTCCGGGCCGCTCCCCTCGCCGAAGTCGCTCTCCCAGCCGAAGCCCTGCTTCTCGATGGGTGCCGCCGCGGGTTCGGGCCCGACGTGTTCCTCGGGGTCGTCGGCGCCGTGGACCTTCCCGAACGTGTGGCCGCCGGCGATGAGCGCGACCGTCTCCTCGTCGTTCATCGCCATCCGGCCGAACGACTCGCGGATGTTCTTCGCGGACCCTTCGAGGTCGGGTTCGCCGTTCGGTCCCTCGGGGTTCACGTAGATGAGCCCCATCACGGTGTTGCCGAGCGGGTCGGCGAGCGTCCCGTCCTCCTCGAACCGCTCCGATGCGCTCAGTTCGAACTCGTCTTCCGGCCCCCAGTCGACCGCGTCGTCGGGCGTGTAGTCGTCCTCGCGGCCGCCGGCGAAGCCGAACGTCTCGAAGCCCATCGACTCGAGAGCGACGTTCCCGGCGAGGACGATCAGGTCGGCCCACGAGAGATTCGCGCCGTACTTCTGTTTGACCGGCCACAGCAGGCGTCGCGCCTTGTCGAGGTTCGCGTTGTCCGGCCAGCTATCGATGGGCGGAAGCCGCTGGTGTCCGCCAGAAGCGCCGCCGCGGCCGTCCGTGGTGCGGTACGTGCCGGCGCTGTGCCACGCCATCCGGATGAACAGCGGCCCGTACGTTCCGTAATCAGCCGGCCACCACTCCTGCGAGGTCGTCATCACCTCTTCGATGTCCTCCTTCAGCGTCTCGTAGTCGAGCTCGTCGAACGCTTCGGCGTAGTCGAACTCCTCGCCTCTCGGGTCGGTGCGCTGTGCGTTCCGGTCGAGAATCTCCAGGTTCAACTGGTCCGGCCACCAGTCCTGAGTCGTCCTAGTCATCATCGGACGTTACCGCTCTCGGGTGATAATATTGTCTACTTCGGAAACTACAGCTTCGTCCTCGGCGATGAAATCTATCGGTTTCGGAAACTTTGCTTGAGTCGGCTTCTGGACGCTCACAGGAGAGAGCTACGTCTACGGGGCAGGGAACTATATACCCGCAACTGCCACGGCGTGATACACTATGACAGACTTCGTGGGGTACGGCTCGTACGTCCCTCGCTACCGGATACAGCGGTCCGACATCGCAGCACAGTACGACGACCACGCGCGGGGCGGTGAGACGGCCGTTCCGGCGCACGACGAGGACGTGACGACGATGGCTGTCGAGGCGGCGACAACGGCGCTCGACCACGCCGGAGCCGCGGGCAGTAACGTGGACCTCGTCTACGCAGCCACGACGAGTGACCCGTTCGACGAGCGCGGCCTTGCACCCCACGTCGCACACGCGGTCGGTGCCCCGGAACGTGTCAGGGTGGGCGACTTCCAGGGGAGCGCCCGTGCGGCGACGAACGCCCTCTCGGCGGCCGTGGACGCGCTCGCGGCCGACCGGGCCGGGACTGCACTCGTCGTCGCGAGCGACGTGTTGTCGGCACCACAAGGGACGAGCGCGGAACGGACGGCGGGTGCAGGCGCCGGCGCGCTCCTGCTCGGCCACGAGAGCGACCCCGTCGCCGAACTCGTGGGGGAGGCATCGGCGACGACGGGCTACGTCGGCCGGTTCGTCCCGACCGCCGGCGCCCCTCGCGAGGGCGACGGGCGGTTCAACCGCGAGCAGTACCTCGCTGCAGTCACGCAGGCGGTCGGCGCACTCGACGCGGACGACTTCGACCACGGGGCCTTCCCGGCACACGACGGCGGCTGGGGTCGGAAGGCAGCCGGCGCGCTCGACATCGACGCCGAACACGTGTCGACGTTCGACGCGGTCGGCTACGCCGCCGCGGGCGGCGTTCTCCTCGACCTCGCGGCGGCGCTCGACGCTGCCACGGCCGGCGAGCGCGTGCTGCTCGCCGGCTACGGCCCCGGCGGCTGCGACGCGGTGAGCATCGAGCGGCGAACGGACTCGCTCCCGGAGACGACGACGGAGACATACCTCGACAGCAAGGAGTACGTCCCGTACGGGAAACACCGGCAGTTCCGCGAGCAAGGGGGTGTCGCCTGATGTACGAGCCACCGTTCACCCGCGACCGCGCGGCGAACGAGCGGCTCGCGGCGCGCGCCTGCGAGGCCTGCGGCTGGGTCAGCTTTCCCGAGGCCAGGGAGGTCTGCAAGCGCTGTGGGACCCACGGCGAGTGGTCCGACACCCAACTCGCCGAGCGCGGAACCGTGCAGTCGTACGTCGTCCAGCAGCGACTCCCGGAGGGGTTCGAGACGCCGTTGCCGCTCGCCATCGTCGACGTGCCACAGCAGTCGGGCGGAGAGCCGGCTCGCGTCTACGGCCTGTTCACCGAGACGGATCCGGACGACCTTGAGGTCGGGCTGGAGGCGGAGGCGGTGTTCCGCCGGATATTCGACGTCGACGGGCTCCCTGTCCACTCGTTCAAGTTCACGCTTCCGCGGGGTGAGTCTCGATGAGGGACGTGGCCGTCGTCGGTGCGGGGATGATCGACTTCGGGGAGCTGTTCGAGCAGTCGATCGACGACATGCTCGAACGGGCGTACCTGAACTGCCTCGACGACGTGGACCGCGGGATGGACCCCGACGACATCGACGGGGCGTGGTTCGGCACCATCGACATCGCGAACAACGCCTCCTCGGGGCTCGGCCTCAGCCACCCGACGGGGCTGTTCGAAACGCCCGTCACCCGTGTCGAAAACGCGTGTGCGACCGGGAGCACGGCGTTCCGGTCGGCCGTCGAGGCCGTCCGCGCGGGCTCTGCGGACGTGGCGCTCGTCGCCGGCGCGGAGAAGATGCGCGACTCCGCGGCTGGGCTCATCGAAAGCGCCGCACTCGAACAGGTGTGGCGCGGCCGCGGCGTGACGATGCCCGCGTTCTTCGGCCTTCGCGCGACCCGCCACATGGAGGAGTTCGGCACGACCCGAGAGCAGATCGCCGAAGTGTCGGTGAAAAACCACGAGAACGGCGCGAAGTACCCCCACGCCCACTACCGGTTCACCTGTGACGTGGAGGACGTCGTCGAGAGCCCGCAGGTAACCTATCCGCTGAATCTTTACGACTGCTGTCCCGTCACCGACGGCGCGGCCGCGACGCTCGTCGCAAGCGCGGACGTGGTCGACGAGTACACCGACGACCCGGTGTGGGTCGCGGGGAGCGGCCTCTCCGTCGACTCGTTCGAGCGCGGCAAGGACGCCTCGCTCGTCGGCTTCCCGGCGACCGAACAGGCGGCCGCCGAGGCGTACGAACAGGCCGGTATCGGTGCGGACGACGTCGACGTCGCGGAGGTCCACGACTGTTTCACCATCACCGAGCTCGTCACCTACGAGGACCTCGGATTCTGCGAGAAGGGCGAGGGCGGTGCCTTCATCGAGTCCGGCGAGCCGCGGCTCGACGGCGAGACGCCCGTCAACCCCTCCGGCGGCCTGCTCGCGAAGGGCCACCCCATCGGCGCGACGGGCGTTGCGCAGGTGAACGAAATCTACGAGCAGCTCCGCGGCGAGGCCGGCGCGGTGCAGGCGCAGAACGACCCGACGTACGGGCTCCAGCACAACATCGGCATCGGGCGCAACGCGACCGGGAGCGTCTCCTGTGTGAACGTGTTGGCGACCGACCGCTGAGCGGAGGCGCAGTCCAGTCGGCCGTCTCTCGCGACCTACAGCCCGTTCTCACGCGCGACGGTGTTCAGCTGTATCTCGTCTGTTCCCTCGACGACGCGGAGAACGCGGGCACGTTCGAGCGCGGTCGCGAACTCGCCCCCCTCCGCCAGTCCGGTCGACCCGTGGACCTGGAGAACGCTGTCTGCCGTCTCCCACAGCGCGTTCGTCGCGAACCACTTGAATATCGACGTGTCCTCGACGGCGCGCTCCCCTTCGTCGAGCTTCCACGCGCACCGGAGCCCGGCGGCGTCGGCCGCGTACGAGCGCGCCCTGCCGCGGGCGAGCGCAGCCGACACCTGCTGGAAGTCGCCGATGGGCCGGCCGAACGCCTCTCGCTCGCCGGCGTACTCGAAGCCGGCGTCGAGCAGGCGCTCGGTCGTTCCAACGGCCTCGGCGCCGAGCTCCAGTCGCCCGAGCGAGAGAAACGCCATCGCCGACCTGAAGGCTTCGCCCACCTCGCCGAGCACGCGGTCCTCCGGGACGCGGACGCCGTCGAACGCGAGTTCGCCCTGCCAGCCGCCGACGCCGATGGCGTTGTTGATCCCCGTGAGCTCGAACTCGTCCGCTTCGACGATGAAGCAGGTGATGCCGTCGTAGCGACCCGACTCCTCGACCGGCGACGTGCGGGCGAACACCTGCACGAAGTCGGCGAACGGGGCGTTCGTGATCCACTGTTTCTGTCCGTCGATGACCCACTCGTCGCCCTCCTTCCGAGCGGTCGTCGCCATCGCGGGCGAGTCGGAGCCGGCGCCGGGCTCCGTCTGTGCGAACGCCGTCGACTTCCGCCCCTCGACGACGGGGCGGACGAACCGCTCGTGCTGCTCCTCGTCGGCGTCGAGCAGCAGCGGCTTCGGCCCCTCCGGCCCGGCGAGTGCACGGCCGGCGAGCGGGCATTCGTGAGCCGCGGCGGCCTTCTTCGCGGCGTACCACGTCACGGTGCTGACACCGCCACCGCCCGCCGACTCGGGGAGGTTCATCGCGTAGTAGCCGGCGTCGGCCGACAGCCGTCGCACCTCTTCGACGGCGTCGACGACCTCGGGACTCGGCCGACCGTCCGCCTCTCGTCCCTTTCTGGGGTTCGTCAGCCGGTCGTCGAGCTCCGCCGCGACCGGAACTACCTCCCGGTCGACGAACTCTTCGAACGCGTCGACGAGCAGCCGAGTCTCCTCGCCGTAGTCGAACGAGACCATCAGGAATCCCCCGGCGCACGCTCGAGCGTCACGTCGTCGAGCCCCTCGCGGAGCCGCTTCTTGTCGAATTTTCCGGTGCTGGTCCGGGGAATTGCGTCGCGAACGACGTACTCGTCGGGGAGCCACCACGAGGGCATCGACTCCGCGAGGTGGGCCTCGAGGTCGTCCGGGTCGACAGTCTGGCCCTCCCGCGGAACCACGATCGCGACCGGGCGCTCCTGCCACCTCTCGTGGGGAACGGCCACGACCGTCGCCTCCGAAACGTCCTCGTGGGCCATCAGCTCGTTCTCGAGTTCGACCGAAGAGATCCACTCCCCTCCCGATTTGATGACGTCCTTGATGCGGTCGACGACGTCGACGTAGCCCTGCTCGTCCCACGTCGCGATGTCGCCGGTCTTCAGCCATCCGTCGTCGGTGAACGACCCCCCGGTCGCGTCCGGGCGGCCGTGATAGCGGTCGACGACCCACGGGCCCCGCACCTCGAGTTCACCCATCTCTTCTCCGTCTCTCGCGACCGGGTCGCCCGACTCGTCGCGGATACGGACTGAGACGCCGGGCACCGGAATCCCGGCCTTCGCCCGCTTCTCGTACCGCACTTCGGGGTCTGCGTCGACGAACTCTTTCCGCAGCGTCGACAGCGTGCCGAGCGGACTCGTCTCCGTCATCCCCCACCCCTGGATGATCGGTGCGTCGTACTCCTCGTCGTAGGTCCGGATGAGCGACTCGGGAGGGGCGGAGCCGCCCACGACCAGCCGGTCGATGTTCGACACGTCGACTTCGGGGTTCTCGTCGAGGTACTCCGCCATCTCCAGCCAGACGGTCGGCACCGCGGCGGACATCGTCACCTCCTCTTCGGCGATGAGATCGGCGACCGGCGCTGGATCGGTGTGGGGGCCGGGAAGCACCTGCTTCGCACCGACGAGCGTCGACGCGTAGGGGAGTCCCCACCCGTTCGCGTGGAACATCGGAACGATTGGCATCGTCACGTCGCGCTCGCTGATGCCGTTCGCGTCGGCGTGGCCGCTCATGATGCTGTGGAGGTAGACTCCCCTGTGGGTGTACTCGACGCCCTTCGGCTTCCCCGTCGTCCCCGAGGTGTAACACATTCCACACTCCTCCTCTTCGTCGAGCTCCGGCCACTCGTAGTCGGTCGGCTGGCCGGCGATGAGCGACTCGTAGTCGGTGACCGGGTCGAGGCTCGTCTCGGGCACCTCGTCGGCGAGCACGACGTACTGTTCGACCGTCTCAAGCCGGTCTTGCACGGACTCGACGAGGTCGACGAACGCCGGATCGACGAACAGCACGCGGTCCGCGGCGTCGTTGACGATGTACGTGAAGTGGTCCTCTGGGAGCCGCATGTTGCACATGTGGATACTCCGGCCAGAACACGGGGGTGCGAAGTACAGCTCGAAGTGGCGGTAGTGGTTGAGTGCGACGGTCGCGATCCGGTCGCCCCGCTCGAGTCCGAGTTCGTCGAGCGCGCCCGCGAGCTGTGCGACCCGGTCGGCCGCGTCCGCGTACGCGTATCGGTGTCTGCTCCCGTCCGGCCGAGCGGTCACGATCTCCCTGTCCGGGTACAGCGTCTCCGCGCGTTCGAGGATCCGCTGTAGGGTGAGCTGAACGTCCATCATGGTCGTTGGTAACAGTACACCAGTGGCACGTAAATCCCCCTCCCGAGTGGGGCGTCCGATCACGGTCGGTGAGAAACGCCACCCTGCCGGTCAGAACGAAAAGAGGTCGACGCCGCCCGTCACTCCGGCCGCCTGTCCGGTGACGTACCGCGCCTGCTCGCTCGCGAGATACGCGACGAGGAAGGAGACGTCCTCCTCTCGGCCGAGTTCCTTCATCGGCGTCGCCTGCCTGATCCGCTCGTACATCGGGTTCACCGCCTCCAGCTCCTCGGGCGAGAGGTCGGCGAGCTCTCCGACGACGATGTTCGGCACGACGACGTTCGCGGTGACGCCGTGCTGTGCCCCCTCGAGCGCGAGCGTCTTCCCGAAGCCGACGAGCGCCGCCTTCGTCGCCGAGTACGAGGCCTGCCCGAAGCCGCCCTGCACCCCTGCCATGCTCGACATGTTGATGACGCGTCCCCAGCCGCGCTCGCACATCGCTGGGAACACCTCCTTCGTGATGTTGTACGCGCCAGTGAGGTTGACCGCAACGTCGCGGTCCCAGAGGTCGTCGTCGAAGTCGTCGAGCGTCGACGTCGCGTCGACGAACGCCGCGTTGTTCACGAGCACGTCTATCCCGCCGGTCGCATCACGGAGGTCCGCGACGGTCTCGCGGACGTCCCCGCGGTCGGTGAGATCGCACTCGACGGCGATGGCGTCGCCGCCGTCGGCTGCGATCTCCTCTGCCACGTCCGCCGCGGCGTCGCCGTTCACGTCGAGGACGACCACCTCTGCGCCCTCCGCGGCGAGCACGCGACAGTCTTCGCTACCGATACGCCCCGCGCCGCCTGTCACGAGCGCGGTCTTGTCGTCGAGTCCGAAGTCCATGCGGCCCCATCGTTTTTGGTGTGGTGTGTTAACTGTTCGTGTGTATGGGCGGTTCGCGTGTATGGACGACGCGATGTCGGTTCCAAGGCTTGAACTCGTCCACGAAGAGCAGGTCGGATTCCACGTCGGACGCCCCGATACAGGTGCTGCACCGAGCCGCTGGTGGTGGCGAGTAATTTACCCACGATACCCACACACTGCTCGAGATCGTCGCTCTCGGGGTCGACCGTCGCGTATACACGCTCCCTGGTAGGTCGAGCGTTACGCGGCATAGCGACCACCTCCTAACCTGCCGTAACCTCCACTAAGAACCTTGCTTAAGATTAAAGAATGGAATGGGGCCGGAGGGATTTGAACCCCCGATCGACTGATATCTCCGGTCTGCGCCTCGGTTCTCCAGAGGGTCGTCAACGCGGTCGATGATCAGTCGCCCGCTCGGTATATCAGTCTGGAGTCTCGTCACCGGGCGCGTGGCCTCTGGAGTCAGTCGCCATGCCTGGCTTGGCCACAGCCCCTCGCCTCCGGGTATGTCGATTCTCCCTAAAGGGGTTTCGATTCACCCCCTCCGTTGAGGTTTTGATCACGGCACCCCACGTCGGTCTATGGGCGACGAGGTCCCGGTGACCGTCCGCGTCGACGACTGCGAGGAGACGTTCGCCGTACCGGCGGGGACGAACCTCCGCCGAGCGCTGCTCGACGCGGGCTTCGAGGTGTACGCCCCAGCGGCGCGGGTCGCGAACTGCGGTGGTCGAGGACTCTGTGCGACCTGCGGCGTCCGGGTTCAGACCCCCGAAGGCGCGGCACCGGCGGCGGACCACTGGCACGACACCCTCGCGGCGCGGTACGGCTATCCCCGGCTCTCCTGTCAGCTGGCGGTCGAAGAGCCGCTTATCGTCGAGCTCGTCGAGAAGCGTTACTGGGGACAACTACTGCCAGACCCGTAGCTACTCTTCGATTTTCGACCACGAACACTCCTGACACTTGTAGCCGGTGACGAACGACGTGACGCTCGGCATGTACCCCACCGACACCACGTCACCGCCACAGTCCGGACAGTCGCGGTCGACGTCCTCGATGCCCTCGGCGTCCATCACCGACTCCCCCTCGACGAGCTCGGCCAGTTTCTTCGGCGTCACCATTCGCCCCTCGACGACACGGTTCTCGGCCATACGGGAACGGAGCGAGCGACGCCCCTAAGCGTTGCCGTCAGGCGCGGTCGTCGAACGGGGTGGTCGCCGATGGCATCAGAGCCACGGAGCGCGGTCGCTGCCGACCGACGGATCGGTGCTACCTCCCTCGTCGTCGGTATCGACTCGCGGGTCGTCGTCGGAGCGCTCATCGTCCACCGCGACCGTCCCCTCGTTCTCGGGGACGCCACCGCCGTCGGCAACTGCGGGGTCGCCGCCAGGTGCCTCCGTCGGGTCCACGGCGCCCTCGGGGTCGAGCGCGAGCAGCGACGTGACCGCGAGGACGGCGAGCGCGATAGGCACGTCCGTCTGGATAATCTCGAGGATGGTCAACGGGAGCACGCCGAGCGCGACGGCGCTGCCGAACCGGAACCGGTCGATGTCGACGTTGCCGCGGAGCCACGGGGCGAACACTGCGGCGCCGAGGGCGAAGGCGACGCCGGCGCCGGCGGCGGCGACCCCGCGAAGCACGTCCATCGGGTCCGCGATGAGGGCGAACTGGAAACCGGAGGGGTCGAGCGACGCGACGAGTCCGAGGCCGACGATGACGCTCGGCGACGGGAGATACTCGCCGACCGTCGCGGAGGCCGTCTTCGCGGCGATGGCGAGGATGACGAGCGCGGCGAACCGCTTGAAGGTCGCCATCTCGAGGGCCGATTCGATGGTCGGCGCGATGGCCGCCTCGGCGGCGGCGACGAGCATCAGCAGCACGCCGACGACGAGCACAGAGACGACCTGCTCTCTGCGCGTCCCTTCCATCTCGGCGAGCACGACCGCGAGCGTCGCCGAGCCGCCGAACACGAGCAGTCCGACTTCGATGATGCCGAGCGGAGAGGAGAGCACGCCGGCGAGCACGAGCGCCGGGAAAATCCCGTCGATGAGCGGCAGACCCATGACGGTGGCGAGCAACTGCGTCCCCTCGCCGACCTGCCGCTCGAGGCGGAGCGCGATCGGATGTTGTGAGACGCTCATTCAGGGGAGATGGCGATACCCCGTCGCCGATGGGTGGTCCGCGTCACGATGGCCGAGGGCGTCCGCGCCGAACCGGATGCCGAGCCAATCGAATGCAAACCGTGTCGCAAGCCCAAAATTCGCTGTTTTCGTCGAGTCGTCGGAGGGGAGCTTCGGCTGACCGACGAGACCGGACGCGATGGGACTTGCGACGTCCATACCTGTAGTGTGCGCGGTACGTCTCATAAGCGTTGTGTGAGATACGGCCACAGGGGCCGAATGAACGTGCGAACGAGCGACACACAGAAGAGAGTCGGGCGACGAATCCGCCCGGTAATGTACGAACGTCAACATCGGGCGCGGTCACGGGACCTCAACCTCAACGCCAGTCCGCTCGCCGTCGACCCGCTTCCGCACCGGGTGACGTTCCGTCCTCGTCCGGTTTAGGGAAACGACACTCGCGGTCGGCCTCGTCCGCTCTCGCAACGCTTTTCATCCGGGCTCGCACACCGTTTATATGGCGGACGACACACCGTTCTCTCGAAAACTCGAAGTACCCGAGGCGCTGACCTTCGACGACGTACTGCTGCGACCGATGGAGTCGCGCGTCGAGCCAGACGAGGCCGACATGGCGACGCACGTCTCCCGGAACGTCGAACTGAACGTTCCCGTGCTCTCGGCTGCAATGGACACCGTCACCGAGGGGGAGCTCGCGACGGAGATGGCCCGACAGGGCGGGCTCGGCGTCATTCACCGTAACATGGACCCCGAGGAGACGGCCGACCACGTCGAACACGTGAAGCGCGCCGACGAGCTCATCATCCGAGACGTCGTGACCGCGTCGCCGGAGATGACCGTCGAGGAGGTCGACCGGATGATGGGTCGGGAGGACGTCTCTGGCGCGCCCGTCGTGGACGACGACGGCGAGGTACTCGGCATCATCTCGGGGACCGACATCCGGCCGTACATCGGCATCGCCGAGGACGACCTCGTCCGCGACGCGATGACTGACGACGTGATTACCGCGAGCGAGGGTATCGAGGCCCGCGAGGCGCTCGAGCTGATGTACGAACACAAGGTCGAGCGCGTCCCCATCGTCGACGAATCGAACCGGCTCACGGGGCTCGTCACGATGCGCGGTATCCTCTCTCGCCGCGAATACGACGACGCGGCTCGCGACGAGGACGGCCGGCTCGTCGTCGGCGTCGCCGTCGGCCCCTTCGAGATGGACCGCGCGCAGTCGGCCGACGAGGCCGGGGCGGACATCCTGTTCATCGACTGCGCGCACGCGCACAACCTCGACGTCCTCGACTCCGCACGAGAGATCAAATCTGAGGTCGAGGCAGATGTCGTCGTCGGGAACGTCGGCACCCGCGAGGCAGCCGAAGCGGCCGTCGACTTCGCCGACGGCCTGAAGGTCGGTATCGGGCCCGGCTCCATCTGTACGACACGGGTCGTCTCCGGGGCCGGGATGCCGCAGATAACGGCCGTCTCGGAGGTCGCGGACGTCGCCGCCCCGGAGGGCGTCCCCGTCATCGCCGACGGCGGCATCCGCTACTCTGGCGACGCGATCAAGGCGATCGCCGCTGGCGCGGACGCGGTCATGCTCGGCTCGTACTTCGCCGGTACGGACGAGGCGCCCGGCCGCGTCATCACGATGAACGGCAAGAAGTACAAGCAGTACCGCGGGATGGGCAGCGTCGGCGCGATGTCGGAAGGTGGCGGCGACCGTTACTTAAAAGATGCCGAGGAAGACGAGGAGTTCGTCCCAGAGGGCGTGGAGGCGGCCACCCCGTACAAGGGTTCACTCGAGTCGGAACTCCACCAGCTCGTCGGCGGAATGCGTTCCGGCATGGGCTACGTCGGCGCGGCGACGATTCCCGAGGTGAAGGAACGCGCGCGGTTCGTCCGCGTCTCCAGCGCGGGCCAAACCGAAGGACACCCGCACGACGTGATGATCACCGACGAGGCGCCGAACTACTCGCCGCAGGAGTGAGCTGACGTCGCCGGAGCGGACGAGCCTCGCCGCTCCTCGCCGCTCGGACTCAGAGCTTCTCCGCGGCTCGTGCCTGCTCCGAGCGACGGCGCGACTGCTCCAGCCGACGACTCACCGCCCGCCCGAGAGTCTCCGGGAGCTCGCCCCGGGCGTCCTCGAGACGCGTTGCGACGGTCTCGAGCCGCTGTTGGACGGTTTCGAGGCTTCGCTCGGCCCCGTCGCCGTTCCCGGCGTCGGCCCGCTCCGCGGCGCGGCGAGCCGCCTCAGCGACGGCGTCGAGCGCGTTGACGAGCCCGTCGACTCCCGCGGCTCCGTCGGGACCGCCGCCCGGGGTGTCGGTATCGTCGTCCTCCGCGGCAGCCGTGACCGCCGCGCTCGTTTCCGTGGCGACGTCGGCGAGATACCCGGCGAGCGATGCCTTCCCCGTCCGCGGCTCCTCGATGCGGACGCGGGACTCCTCGTCGGGGTTCGTCCGGAAGGCGCCGACTTCGTCGTCGGCGTCCCGGACTTCTGTCGTGTAGGCGCCGCCGCGGTGGACGTACACCGCGTCCGGCCCCGAGAGCGGCGCGTCGTACAGCCGACCAGCGAAGTCGTCTTCGACGGCGAGGTCGGTTAGCTCCGCGTCCGTTCCCTCGGTGTCGACCTCCAGTTTCGTCGCGTCTTGCCGGGCGACGAGGGGAACCTCGCCGTCGACGCCGGCCCTCGTCGGGCCCTCGTCTTCGCCTCCGACGCGGACCATCTCCGCGTGTGGCGCGGTGCCGGCCGCGTTCACCGTCAGTCGGTGGTCTCCCTCGGAGACACCGCGAGCGACCGCGAGGCCGGAAAACGTCGGCACTGCGCTCGGCTCACTCTCCAGCAGCGCGACCGCCTCCACGCCGAGCGATTCGGTCGTGACGCCCTCGCCCTCGGGAGCGTCGTCGTTCGAGACGGCCGCCGCGACGTCGGCCAGGACCGTGTTCGCGGGCGCGGCGTCGCCGATGGCGTCGTACCGCTCAGCGAGGGTCGAGCGATGGTTCGGGTCGGAGATGTCCGCGGCGGGCGCGTCGTAGCGCGGCTGTTCCCACGGTACGCCGGCGGTCGAGATGTGACCCGCGATGGCGTCCTCCACGAACTGCGGGACGGCGAACTCGAAGCTCAGCTGCGGGCCGGTGAACGCCGTGATGTGCTCGGCGTCCGCGGAGGGAACGAGTTCGTACGTAACGTCGGCGTTCTCCTCGCGGCCCTCGTGTGCGAACACCAGCCCGGTATCGCGCTCGGGGAGGTTCGTCGGCGGCGAATCCAGCGCGTCGAACGACCGAACGGTGAGCTCCTCGGGAATCAGGCCCCCTCGTTCGACCGACGGGAGCCGGTCGTCCTCGTAGACGGGGGCGCCGTCGAGCTCCGGGACGACGTACGGGAGCCGCGATCCCTCGTCTCGCGGGAGCCCGTACGCGATCGGCAGCTCGGCGAGATCGCCGAGCCCCTCGAGCGCGCTGTTGGTGATGTCCGCGAGGTCGCCGTCGAGTGGGAGCCGCTGGAACTCGTCCTCGGCGTCGTTGACCGACAGCGCGCTGGAGTGAGAGCCGAGCTCTGAGAGGATTCGCGGCGTCCGGTCGGGGTCGGGGTCGAGGAACTCGTTGTTCGGAATCCGGCCGGAGTGCGAGCTCGCGACGTACAGTTGCGGCTCGTCCGTCTCGGTGTCGACGAACACGTGCAACACTTCCCAGTCGTGCCAGTGGAAGTTCGTCGTGAACTGATCGAATACCGAGTAGTACCAGAACTGCACGACCGCGAGCGGCGACTCCTCGTACGTCACCGCGTGGTAGAACACCGTCGGCGACGGGGGCGCTTCGTCGTACGCCTCCGTGTAGCCGTCGAACGCAGCGAATCCGTCGACGACCGGCTCCCCGTCCTCGGTCGTTTCGTAATCGCGGGGGTCAGTCGGGAGCCACGGCTCGGCCTCGTCGAAGTACAGCGTCGGTGCGAACCGCTCTGCGAGGCTGCGGGCCGCTTCGGCAGAGAGATTCGTCGTCGAGGCATCCTCGCCGGCATCGAGCGCACCACAGCCGGCGAGCGCACTCGTCCCGGCGAGCGTTCCCAGCGAGGCGAGGAAGTGGCGGCGACGTATCGGGGCGTCGCTGTCGAGCGTCATGGGTCACCAATCGAGCCAAGCCGACGACGTACCGGACCGAACAGGCATGACGTGGGATGGTACCGGACCACGGATAGCTCTTCTGGCGGCGAGCGGGCGTTTCGACGGACACAGCACCGGGGGCACACAGGCAGATGCAACCGGTGCAACGGTATTTATTCGACATTTAAAACTGCGTTGCAGTTTTATATATTCTAATAATCTAACGGCCGGTCAGACGAGTATGTGGGACGATGAGGGTGAACCTGACACTGTACGGCCAGCCCGCAGGGCGATTCGAGGAAACCAAAGAGCAGCTGGAAAACCAGCGGGGTATGGAGATGTCGTATGCCGCTACGGTGCGGGAACTGACGGCCGACCACGAGTAGCGGTCGGTCAGTATGTCACGACTTCGAGCCCCTGCACGTCTTGGAAGTCGCTATCGTTCGAGAGGATGGGCTCGTTCAGTAGCAGACCATGAGCCGCAACGACCGAGTCTGCACCGTCCAAGGTCTTCAGTTGGTCTGATTTCACGTGTTCACCGTTCAGCTCGCCGGCACGGCGCGCGACCTCGGGAGTCATATCGAGCGGCGAGCGAGCGGCTAACAGCCGTTCGTACAGTCCTCGGAGGGCTTCCGCGTCTTCCGGCGACGCGATGTTCCCGATGCCGGTGTACGCTTCCCAGACGACAGCCGTCGGAACGCGGAGCGGGGCCGACGATTCACGAAGCTCTGCCGCCTTCTGTCGTGCGCCCTCGTTCTGGTCTACTAACGCCCCGAGATACTGCGTGTCGAGTATCACGCGTCCTCACCGGGTGGCGTCGCATCGACGGAGCCGTCGGTGGCTTCCTCGACGCTGAAATCGAGCTCAAGAGCTGCGGCGTCGTCCGCGAACTGTTCGAGCGAGTAGTCTTCGAGCAGCCGTTCGAGCGTCTCGGCGAGTGTTTCGTCCTCCCGACTTGCCGACTTAATGCGGGCATGGAGGTCGTCGTCGACACGGATATGCTTCGTTCCCATACCTTGCCGTTAACGACGTAAACGAATGAATCTGTCCCCGTTTCCGAGTCGAAGACTCTGGTCCGTGGTCCACTTGTATCTGCGCCGATTCACAGCGATGGGGTTTCATCCACGTCCGCTGTTCGTTGGCGTCTGAAGGCTGTTACCCATATTTTCGATTCGCAGCATGACAGTTTCAGACTACCTCGACCGACTCACCGACACCGCGATCTCCCAGGATGTGGCGATCGTGTTCGGGGGGTACATCGCAGTAGAGAGTATCGAGAACGTGGTGTCAGGTTCGGGGTTCCGGGCGAGCAGTACGCCGCGTACGACCTCGCGGGGTCGTCGCCGTCGTCGCGGAAATTGCCCCGATCAAGGGCCAGATGAAGCGGCACGTCCGGCTCGGCATAGAAGTTGAGCGGCGTCATCGGCGCGGCCCTCCGGCACCGCTCGGACAGTAGTCGACGGGGATCGCCGACCCGTTCGGCGCCCCGCGCTTCAGCCGGGTGCCGAACCGGGTGCAGAACCGCATCAGGCGACCACCCCGGAAACTATCGAAACCGTTCGACTGCGAGGGTGGCCGCTCGAAGAGTTCTGCGGCCTAAACCTGTAGCCACAGGTTCCGATTTGGAAACCGCCCGACTGCGGGGCGACACTCGTGGCTCTGTTCGGGTGGAAACTGAGACGGGCCGAGAGGGATGTGAACCACGGTCGTTTCGCTTCGCTCCACTCCCTGCTTCAAATCCTCACGGCGACGTGTCTGGTTGCTCGCGTTCGCTCACACACAGAACACGGGCCGAGAGGGATTTGAACCCTCGACCGACTGGTTAAGAGCCAGTCGCTCTCCCTGGCTGAGCTATCGGCCCTCGCCGATTTCGGGTAGCGGAGGCGGTCGCATATACCTTGCGTTTCGGGGGACACCGGGGGGTCTATCCCACAGGAGTGAGGTGCGTAGTTTAAGTAACCGGACGCCGCAACACGCAGTATCTATGAGTAGCGGCATCTCGATGGCGTCGATGTCGACGTACGCGATCCTCGGCTGCGGGAGCGTCGGCCACGCCGTCGCCGAGGCGCTCGTCGGCGAGGGAAAAAACGTGCTCATCCTCGACAAGGACGACGGACGCGTCGAGGCGCTCCGCGACCAGGACCTCGACGCGCGCACCGCCGACATCGCCGAGCCGGAGGTCGCTGATACCGTCGCCGAGCGAGACGTCATCCTCGTGCTCGCATCGGACGTTGGGGCGAACAAGGCCGCCGTTCGAAACATCCGCGAACACGACGACGACCACTTCATCGTCGTCCGCGCCTCGGACCCGGTTACCGCCGACGAACTCAGCGAACTCGGTGCGGACGTGGTCATCAACCCCTCGGCGGTCATCGCCGATTCGGCACTGCGGGCGCTCGAAACGGGAGAGCTCGAGTACAAAGCCGAACAGCTCGCCAGCGTCATCGACTCCACCGAGCGCAGAATGGCGATTCTGGCTCACCGGTCGCCTGACCCCGACTCCATCGCGTCTGCCGTCGCGCTCCAGGCTATCGCCGAGGCCCGCGGCGTCGAGACGGACATCATCTACGACGGGGAGATCGGCCACCAGGAGAATCGGGCGTTCGTCAACCTGTTCGGCATCGACCTCACGCCGCTTGCCGAAGTCGACCTCGACGACTACGACACCGTCGCCCTGGTCGACCACGCAAAGGCGTCCGAGCCGGCTATCGAGGAAGACATCGACATCTTCATCGACCACTTCGAACCGGACATCGACTACGACGCCCGCTTCATCGACGTGCGACCGAACGTCTCCTCGACGTCGACCATCCTCACGAAGTACGTCCAGGAGTTCGACATCGGCCTCTCGGAGGACGTGGCGACCGCGCTCCTCTACGGTATCCGCGCGGAGACGCTCGATTTCAAGCGCGACACGACGCCGGCCGACCTCACCGCCGCGGCGTATCTGTACCCCTTCGCCGACCACGACACGCTCGAGCAGGTCGAGTCGCCGTCGATGAGCCCCGAGACGCTCGACGTGCTCGCGGAGGCCATCCGAAATCGGGACGTGAAGGGGAGTCACCTCGTCTCGAACGCGGGGTTCATCCGCAACCGCGAGGCGCTCTCAGAAGCCGCCCAACACCTGCTCAACCTCGAGGGAATCACGACGACGGCGGTGTTCGCCATCGCCGACGACACCATCTACCTCGCCGCGCGCTCGAAGGACATTCGGATGAACATCGGCTCCGTCCTCGGCGACGCGTTCGGCGACATCGGCGAGGTCGTCGGCCACTCGACCGACGCCTCCGTCGAGATTCCGCTCGGCATCTTCACCGGCATCGAGGCGAACGAGGACAACCGCGAGACCCTGCTCTCGCTGGTGAAAGAAGCCGTGAAGGCGAAACTGTTCGCTGCGATGGGCGTCGAGTCGAGTGGCGAATCCTCGAACGGATCGTAGCGCCGGCAACGGGTCGTAGTGCCGGCAACGGGCCGTCGCGCCGGCACCATTTTATCACTGCACGTCGTCGCTGGGCCGTGCAGCTACGCGTCCACGGATACCCGTTCGAGGTCGACGAGACGGTCCTCGAAGCAGACCCGGCGACCGTTCGCTCGCAGGTTGCGGCGTACGCTGCGGGTCGACGCCGGGCGTTCGACATCGGCGTGTCGTACCCCGACGGACTCCTCGGCGAGGTGATGCGCGAGATGGTCGTCATCCCGTACGGCGAGACGCGGACGTACGGCGAGTTGGCGACGGCCCTCGGAACGGCACCGGTCGCCGTCGGGAGCGTCTGCGGTCGGAACCCCGCTCCGGTCGTCGTTCCGTGTCATCGGGTCGTCGGAACGAACTCTCTCGGTGGGTTCTCGGCCGCGGGCGGCGTCGATGCAAAGCGGGCGCTGTTGCGCCACGAGGCCGGACAGACGACGCTCGGGCGGTGGAGCTAAACGGCGGCTTCTTCGTCTTCTTCTCCTTTCATCCGCTCGACGACGTCGTTAACGAGGATGACGTCGCCGACGGCACGGACCCACCGGTAGGGGAGGATGACGCCGCGAGCGCCAGCCGTCTGGCTGCCGAAGAGGTCGTCGTTGAGCGATGTGAGCGCGAGACCAGTCACCGTTTCGGCGTCGAGGTCGAGCCGGAGGTCCTCCACCTGCCCGACGAAGACGCCGTTGTTGGAGTACACCTCCCGCCCGACGAGTGAGGTGATTTCCTGCGGCACGTCGTCGTTCATATGCGGCCGGAGAGGGGCCGTTTCCTTAACACTGCCGGCGTCGTCCGACGCGCGTCAGCCGTCCCCAACGGATTCACTCCGACGGAGACTCGACGGCTGGAGCGATCGGTTCCGCGTCCGCCCAGTAGCGCTCGAAACGCTCTTTTCCGTACTCGACGGCGGGCGCGGTGTCGTTGTCGACGTAGGCGCGCGGCGCGTCGTCGTCGTAGATGAGCGCACCGAACACCGTTCCCGATTGACGGTCGAACAATCCGAGCGAGAAGCGCGGCGTGTCGTCGAGTTCGCGAAGGTCGAGCTTGCCGCTCGAGAGCGCGTCACCGAGCGAGTCTGCGTACTCCGTGACGAGCCGCTCCTGGACGGCCGTCGTCACCCCGAGTTGAACTGGCGTGTCTCGCTCGACGACGGCCGCGCGAATGGCCTCAACGTATCGGGGACCGACGGCGGTCGAGAGGAGCCGAGCACGTTCGGCATCCTCCATCAGTTCGAGATGGCGGTCTCCCGGTCGGTACGGCGTGGCACGCTCCGCTGCGGTGACGGTTGCACCGAAGAGTGCGGCCGGGTCAAGCGGCGTATCGGCCGGAAGCGCCTCGAGCACGGGCGCCGCATCGAGCAACCCGGTGGTCCGCTCCGTGAACGTCCGGTACTCCTCGTAGACGAGTCGCCCGACGAGCGTGAGCCCGTACCCCGACGCGCGGCGCTCGACGATTCCCTCGTTCTCCAGCCGGCGCACTGCACGGTCGACCGTCGACCGTGACACGTCAAGCGAACGAACGAGGTCGCACTTCGCGTGCGGAGATTCGTAGAGCGCCGCCAACAACCGCTCGCGCCGGGCGATCAGGGGAATCAGCTCGGCGACGTCCGTCATCGTCGAACGGTGCGGTGATACGGTGTTAAATGTTGGCCTCTACGCGCTGAAACACTTAACTATACATAAGATATAAATATCTGTGGTATACTCTGATGGAAAACACGACGAATGAGGTGAATACCCGGCGTTGAAAACGGTCGGTCGCCGGGATGCCTCTGACAGTTCCGGCACGGCGGCGGGTCTGCCCGGTCCGCCGTCGTTCCCCCGTCCGAACCGGGCCGTCGCTCTAAAGACGGTCCCGTCTCCCTCACCACTCTCCTCGGACGGGATTTTCCGGCTCGTCGCCGATGAGGACTCGCATCACGTCTGTCGCGATCTGCTCTGTGCACTCCGTTATCGCCTGACGGGAGTACCAGCCGACGTGCGGCGTGTACACCACGTTCGGGTGCTCCGTTGGGAGCTCGTCCGGTGGTTCCTCTTCGAGCACGTCGAGACCCGCACCCGCGATCTCGCCGGCCTCGAGCGCCGCGGCGAGCGCTGCGCCGTCGATGACGGACCCGCGACCCGTGTTGACGACCACTGCCGAGTCGGGGAGCGCGGCAAACGCGTCGGCGTCGAACAGGCCACGGGTCTCGGGGGTCGCCGGTGCGTGGACTGAGACCAGCGGACAGCGGTGGAGCAGCGACTCGAATCGGACCTTCTCGACGCCGTGTTCGGCCATCGTCTCGGCGTCCACGTACGGGTCGTGAGCGACGATATTCGCGCCGAAGCCCGACAGCAGCGCCGCGAGCCGGCGGGCGATGTCGCCGAACGAGACCAGCCCGACCGTCGTCTCGGAGAGCCGGTCCATTCGCCGGTCCGGGGTTCGGTTCCACGCCCCACGCCGGACGGCATCGTCCTGTGGCCGGATCCCTCGCCACGTCGCCAACAGCAGCGCGAGGCTGTGGGTCGCGACTTCCTCGAGACAGTAGTCCGGGACGTTCACGACGGGAACGTCGAACCGGGTGGCGGCGGCGAGATCGATGTTGTCGACGCCGATGCCAGCCCGCGCCACCACGCGGATCGGCGTCTCCGTGAACACCGCTTCCGTCACCTGCGTCCCCGCGTCGACGACGAGCGCGTCGGCACCGGCCGCCGCGTCGACGAGGTCGGCGGTCGTCTCCGGCGAGACGACGCGTACGTCTGCATCGAACCCGAGCCAGGTGAACGTCTCGGGGAGCCCGGACGCCGTCTTCGGGTCGGTCGAAACAACGCGGTGGCTCATAGCCGTCGTTCAGCCGCGGGTCACTTAACGGGTGCCGGTCGGGAGGAGCCGCCGGAACGAGTCGCGGTCGCGCGGCCGGCAGGCGTCGGCGAACTGACCCACGACGGAGCGAGGGGTGGTTGACCCCTCGGGTGACACGACGGAGCGACGAAGCCCCATGTTAAGTGTGTCACATGTTCACAATAATTCAGGTGGTCGTTTATGTGGCACGACGGAGTATCGCGGACCGTGTACGACACCATCCTGGTCCCAACCGACGGGAGCGAAACCTCCGTCCGGGCCGGCCGCGAGGCGTTCCGGCTCGCCCGTACGCTCGGCGCGACGGTCCACGTGTTGTTCGTCATCGACGAGTCCGCGTCCTCGTTCCTGCTGTCCGGAGACACGATGTCCGACGTACTCGACGAACTCAGGTCGCGGGGCGAGGACGCGCTCGATGCCACCGTCGCCGAGGCCGAGTCGGTCGACGTGGTGACGGAGATGGTCCGTGGTGTGAAAGTAGCGGACGCGATTACCGAGTACGCCGACGCCAACGACATCGACCTCGTCGTGATGGGCACGCGCGGCCGCCACGGCGTCGATCTCTTGCTCGGATCGACGACCGAGCGGGTGCTCGCCCGCATCGACCGGCCGACGCTCGTCGTCGGCGCCGGAGCATGACTCACACGGCTACGTCGGTCGGTCGCCCGCCGGACAGCTCGCGGAGCTCAGCGGGCGACAGCGGGAACACCGCCTCTGGTGTCCCGGCCGCCGCCCACACTCGCTCGTGGTCCAGGAGCGTCTCGTCGAGCAGCACCGGCACGTCGTTCGCATGGCAGAACGGGGGCACGCCGCCGATAGACCAGCCGACGGTCTCGTTGATTCGGTCAGCGTCGGCCATCTCGGCCGACTCGACGCCGAGTTCGGCGGCGACGGCGGCCATGTCCACCCGGTTCGCGCCGCTCGTCACGACGACTGCGAGTCCGTCGTCCGTGTCGACGACGATGGAGGAGGCGATCTGTGCGACCTCACAGCCGACGGCTGCCGCGGCGTCGGCCGCGGTCTTCGTCCCGTCCGGGAACTCCTGTACGTCGGGCTCGAAGCCGTATCGGTCGCGCGCCTGCTCGCGAAACTCGGCCGCTCTCGGGTGCATGTCGGGCGGTTACGTTCCGGAATTATAAACGACACCATCCAAGCCACAAGACACTTCTCTCCAGGTGCTTCGACTTCGCGGTGAACCGTGAACCGGCGAGCGCTCCTCGGGTCGCTCGTTTCTACCGCGGGGGTACTCTGTGCCGGCTGTACGAGGAGCGATACGGATCCGAGCGAGGACGGTACCCCGGCGGATTCATCGACGCCGTCCCCGACGGCGGAGTACCGGGTCGTCGACCGCTCGTTCACCGTGCTGGCAAACGAGTGCGGCACGCCGACGGGCGAGATCGACGCCTCGCTCGAGCCCGACCCGCCGGCGCCGGACGCGGCGGAGCACGTCCTGACCGTCTCGGGCCTTGCGATGGGGACCGATTCGTGTCATACCGCACGGCTCGCGACGCTCGAACCCGGCGAGTCGGGCGGGACGATGATCGTCGACGTGGAGACGTACGTTCCCGACTCGGACGCCGACATGGTTTGTCTCGAATGTCTCGTCGCCATCGAGTACGAGCTCGTCGTGACGACCGCGGGTGGACGCCCGGGCACCGTCGTCGTCACTCACGACGGCGAACGCGCTGGCCAGATCACTCTGCCGGAGTGACTGCGCTGCCGCAGCCACGTTCCCGCTGCCGTTACCCGCTCCCGGGGTCGTCACCCTCGTCGAGTCGCCGTTCGTACTTCGCGAGCGACTCGTCGAGCGCGGACGACGCGTCCACGCCCAACTCGTCACACAGGGCGAGGAGCGCGAACAGCGCGTCGCCGAGTTCGTCGCGCTCGACGGCGAACGCCCCGGGGTCGGAGCCGTACTCCGTCGCCTCGTTCGCGTCCGCAGCCAGCTCACCGATCTCGGCTGCGAGGTCGAGCAGCCGGTAGGCGGGCGGACACGCGAGGTCGTGGTCGTCGACGAACCGCGCGACTCGACGTTGTTCGTCCATGCGTCGCGGGCCGACCGTGCAATAAGGAAGCTTTCGATTCCCCCTCAGCCGTCGCGCTTCTCGAACATCGCCTCTGCCTCCCAGCGGATGACCGGCTCGCCGTCGACGAGTCCGGTGAGCTCGCTGACGATAGTTCCGACGGGGCCGTCGCCCGGCTTCTTGTCGATCACTTCGAGCCGGCAGGTGATAGTGTCGCCCGGGCGGACGGGGCGGATCCACTTCAGTTCGCGGACGCCGCGGGCGCCGGCGCTCGCGGACTCGGAGAGGTGGTTGTCGACGAGCATCCGCATACACATCGAGGCGGTGTGCCAGCCGGAGGCGATGAGGCCGCCGAACTGCGACTCCGCAGCGGCGTCCTCGTCGGTGTGAAACGGCTGGGGGTCGTACTCCTCCGCGAAATCGATAATCTCCTCTCGAGTGACAGTTTTCTCGCCGAACGTCTTCACGTCACCGGCCGTCATGTCCTCGAAGTAGTGCATGTATCTCTCCCGTGTAGCAGGGGGAACCTAAGCGTATCGCGCGCGGCAGTCCTCGTGGCGTCGCTACTCGTGGTGACGCTTGGCTCGGACGGCAGTCCCGCTCGATTCGGTTGGCCGCAGGGGAGCCGTGCCGCGATGGTGCTCGCCCGCTAAGCCTCCGTGCGCTCCCCGAAGCGGTCGCCGAGCCGGGAGGAGACGACGTAGTAGAGCAGCCCCGCGAAGAGGACGAAGCCGACGGCCCCCTTCAGCCCGTACTCGTCGTAGCTCCACTTCAACCCGCGTCCGAACAGCCGCCCGATTTCGACCATGTCCGATCGAGCGCCCCTGTTGGAATAGTTCCACCGGACACTTGTCCCGACGGGTCGAGCGGACAGTATGAACCCGACCGTCGCCACCTGTCAGGTGACCGTAGACGACCTCGACGTGGCCGCGAACCTCGACCGGGTCACGGACCGGCTCTCGGGGCTGCCCGACGACGTGGACGTGGCGCTGTTCCCGGAACTCGGACTGACGGGCTTCGTCGCCGACGACCGACTCCGTGCGGCGGCGCTCGAGGCTGACGGACCCGAGGTCGACCGGCTCCGTGACCTCGCCGCGACGAACGACGCCTCGCTGGTCGTCGGCTTCGCCGAACAGCGTGACGACCGGTACTACAACGCGACGGCGTACGTTACCCCTGACGGGGCGGTGACGACCTATCGGAAGCGACATCTCTGGGGCGGCGAGGCGGAGGTGTTTACTCCCGGCGACGACCGGATCGTCGTCGAGACGCCTGCGGGTGCGACGGGTCTCGTCACCTGTTACGATTTAAATTTCGTCCGGGACAGCGTCGATTTCCTCGATGCGGGCGTCGACGCGCTGTTCGTCGTCGGCGCGTGGCCGGCGACTCACGCCCCGAACTGGCGGCTCCTCGTCCGGGCGCGCGCACTCGACGGGATACGATGGGTCGTTGCCTGCGGTCGAACGGGCCGGAAGGAGCTCGCCGGCGTGCCGACCGTCGAGTACGCGGGCCGCTCGCTCGTTGTCCGTCCCGACGGGGTGGTCGGATCGGCGCTCGCACACGCGCCGGACGACCTCGTCGCGACCCTCGATCGGGACGTGCTAGCGACCCAGCGCGACCTCGTCGACGTCCCCGTCGGGACCGATTGACGTTCCAATAGAAAATAATTCTTTTCAAATCAAAAAATTCCTTTCTCAAGAGGGAAACGACTAAGGTCTCAGCGACCGAACTACGAAGCGTAATGAGCACTCAGAAGGAAGACCCACGACAGCGCACCGACGAGATCGAGGAGAACGCCCTTCGCCTCGACGAGGCGAAATCCGAGCAGGTCATCGACGCGCTCAACACAGATCTCGCGGCGACGTACGTCGCGTACCATCAGGTCAAGAAGCACCACTGGAACGTCGAGGGGTCGGAGTTCCGCGACGTCCACGTCTATCTCGGTGAGGTGGCCGCCGATCTCGAGGAGGCAGCCGACCAGTTCGCAGAGCGCGCCCAGGCGCTCGGCGGGGTACCGCTGTCGGGCGGTGCGACTTACGAGGAGCACGCGCCGGTGACGCCCGAGGAAGCGGACGTGTACGACATCCGCACGTCGCTCGCCAACGACATGGAGCTGTTCGGTGACATGATCGAGACGCTCCGCGACCACATCGCGCTCGCGGAGGACCTCGGCGACTACACTACGGGCGAAGTGCTCCGGCGTAACCTCGAGATCGTCGAGGAGCACGCTCACCACTTCCAGCACTACCTCGAGGACGACACCCTCGTCACCGAGGACTCGCTGCAGTAACCAGACGGTTCCCGATTTTTCGAGCGTCGACTCACCGGTCAGCGACTGTGCCGTCGGCCGTACCGGAGAGTCGATAATCCGCCGGTCGCCCGGTCGAATCTGTCGTGAACTGAAGATGGCGTCGTCGAATCGGAGCGAAGAGTCGGTGGAGCGGTCAGTCGTCGCAGGCGACGGTGTAGTCGGTCGAGATCCACGCCTCGTGGTTGCCCGGTTCCGTGAACACGGTTCTGTCCGGTGATGTGCAGTGGCTGGCGAGTTCGACGGCGGGCGCCCCCTCGTTCGCGTCGCCGTCCCGCTCGCCTCCCTGTACGTCCATACGAGTCTTTAGGCGAGCCTAATGACTAAAGGGTTTTGGACGGCCTAAACCACACGTGGATGGGTGTCTCGCTCACAGCGGGAGCCACTCCGTCTCCGCGTCCTCGTCGACCAGCCGCCATCGCTGCTCTGGCTCCCCGTCTGCTCGGAGTTCGACGACGGCATCGAACAGTGGTTCGAGCGTGCGGACCGCATCCTCGTCGGGCGCCATGGTGAGGTGATAGTGTCCCATCCCATCGACCGCTCGGACGTCGCCGGTCACGGCGTGGAGGAACCGGAACACCGACCGCTCGTCGTGGGCTTCGAGCAGCGGTCCGAGCGAATCCACGCAGAGGCGGAACTGCGCCGGGGCAAGCCCCTCGACTGTTCGGTCGGCCTCGTCGATGGCGTCGGCGATGGCGTTTCCGAGCGACGTGAGGTTCCGCTCGGCGCCGGGTACGGGTCCTGCATCACTCGTCGAAGTGGCTGTGCTCCTCGTCGGGGCTCGGTACTCGATACGCCTGGCGTCGTCGGGAGCATGGCTACATCCCGTGGTTTGCCCTCTGACCGCAGAGACGACCGTTCGACGCCGGTCGAACAGCCGCTCGCCGAACAGATTCTCACACGCGGCACGGTGTGCGTCTGCGGCGTCGTCTCCGGTCACGAGGACGTTGCTCCCTTCCCGCTTCAAGGCGGCGAGCGTCTGCGTGAACGTGACGGTGTCTCCGTCGCCCTCAGCGCCCATTGTTTTCAAACTTTTCGTTCCCACATATAATAAGGCTTCTCCTGCCGTCGGGGCGAGACCCTTTAGCACGCGGGTCGTGTACCGGCCCTATGAGCGACAGTCCGGAGGACCTCGAACCGCTCGTCGCCGACCTCGCCGAGACGCTCGAGACGCTCGAACGTCGGCTCGACGCGGAGCCGCGACGCCGACGGACGCTCCTCAGGTTCACCGAGCAGTACGCCATCCCGACCACCGTCGCGATGCTCGAAGCGAACATCCGCGTGCTGGAGGCCATCGGCGGCGCGATACGGATGGCCGAGGGACGAGAACCCAGCGAGCGGTCACGGAGGGGACGTGAGACGGCACTCGCGACGCTCGACCGGGCGCTCTCGGAGGTGTCCGAGGCCGTCACCGGAACCCCGACCGACCCGGAGGCGCGCGAACTGCTCTCGGAGGCACGCGCGCTCCGCGACGAGATTCGGAGTCGCGTCGACGCATCGGCGGCCGAGCGGACTGAACCGCACCCCGCTGGCTCCCCCGGCGGGACGACCATCCCGGTCGCCGATCAGCGCGGGACCGAGAGTGAAGCCGAGGACGCTCCGGACGGCGTCGACGTGGATGCGGAACTCGATACGATCCGAGAGGAGGTCCACGGCGAGCAGAACAATGACGAGGACGGTACGGAAGAGGAGGCCGGAACCGAAGACGACTCCGGAGCCCCGACGGAGTGAACTACTCGACCGGCTCGAACCGATAGCCGTCCCACGCCTGACTCGCCGGTTCCCGGATGCCGGCGGCAGGGTCGCGGAGCTCGTCGACGTGGACCGGTCGGACCGCGTCGCCGACAGCCACGTCGTCCGTCGTCACCTGTCCGAGCGCGCGGACGTCGTGGTCGTCGAACGCGACGATGGCGAGCGTGTTCGGCTCGCGGACGCCCGGCGGCGTGGCGTAGGAGGTGGTCCACGTCACGACGGTTGCGGTGTCGTCGGAGAGGTCAACCGTCCCCGTCTGCTCGTCGCCACACTCCGGACAGCGCGGATGCGGAGGGTAGGTGAGATGGCCGTTCGGACAGCGACCGGCGTCGAACCCCATCTCAGTTCACCTCCATGATCGCGGTCGTGACACAGTTACCGAACCCGCCGACGTTACACGCGAGGCCAACGTCCGCGTCGACCTGTCTGTCGCCGGCCGACCCGAGGAGCTGCTGGTAGATTTCGTACCCCTGCGCGACCCCGGAGGCGCCGAGCGGGTGGCCCTTCGACTTGAGCCCACCCGAGGTGTTGATCGGCAGCGCGCCGTCGCGGGCCGTCACCCCGTCGACCGCGTCCTCCCACGCGTGGCCCTTCTCCGCGAAGCCGAGGTCCTCGTACTGGAGGAACTCGAGGATCGTGAACATGTCGTGGAGTTCGGCGACGTCGATGTCCTCGGGGTCGTACCCCGACCGCTCGTACGCCTGCCGGCCCGATTCGACGACGCCGCCCATCGTCGTCGGGTCGGCCCGCTCGTGGACGACGTGGGTGTCCGTCGCGCCGCCGACGCCCGCCACGCGGACGAACGTGTCCGTGTACTCGCGGGCGACCTCGACGGGGCAGAACAAAAGCGCCGCGGAGCCGTCCGTGATGGGGCAGAAGTCGTACAGCCGGAGCGGGTCGGCGACGAGCGGGGAGTCGAGCGCCGTCTCGACGTCGATCTCTTTGCGGAACTGCGCGTGTGGGTTGTCGACGCCGTTGCGGTGGTTCTTGACGGCGACCTCCGCGAGCGACTCGCGAGGGGCGTCGTACTCGTTCAGGTACGCCCTCGCGGTGAGCCCCGCAAAGGAGGGGAGCGTCACGCCCTGTTTGTACTCGACGGGATGGGTGAGCGACGCGATGACGTCGGTCGCCTCGCCCGTCGTCCGGTGGGTCATCTTCTCGCCGCCCACGAGCAGCGTCATCTCGCTCGCCCCCGACGCGATGGACTGCCACGCCGCGTAGATGCCGGCGCCGCCCGACGAGGAAGTCTGATCGACGCGTTGGGTGTACGCGGGCACCGCGCCGAGGTCGTGGGCGAGCATGTTCGGGACGCCAGTCTGCCCCTCGAACTCGCCGCTGGCCATGTTCGACACGTAGAGGTGGTCGAGTTCGTTGGGCGCCACCGCCGCGTCGTCGAGACACGCGCTCCCGGCTTCCGCGAGGAGGTCGCGGACCCACCCGTCGCGTTCGCCGAAGCGGGTCATCGAGGCGCCGATGATAGCTACGTTCGACATACCGACTCGAACTCCGGGTGGGCCCCTAACCTTTCGGATGAGCGAAAATTAGGGTGGCCTAAACATCGACACTCTTTAGGCTGCCCTAAACAACTGTGTCGCCAATGACGGACACCTGCGTCATCGTCCCGACGATCCGCGAGTACGAGTGCGTCCGGGAGTACGTCGCGAACGCCCGCGAGCACGGTCACGCCGATCGGCTGTTCTTTCTTCTCGTCACGGAGGACTTCTGTGACGTCGATGCGATGGAGGCGATGCTCGACGAGCTGGACGTCGAGGGGGACGTCTTCGACGGCACCGCCCGTGAAGCGTGGTACGAGGCGAACGGGATGGCCCAGTACGGCCACGTCGTCCCCGCCGCGTCCCACGCGGAGACCTCCTTCGGACTGCTGTACATGTGGGCCGGCGACTTCGCGTACGGCTTCTTCATCGACGACGACACGCTTCCGCACGAGACGGACTTCTTCGGCGGCCACTACGCCAACCTCGCGCGGAGAGGTGAGATAACCCAGGTGTCCTCGGACGAACGGTGGGTGAACGTGCTGTACCAGAACGCTGAGGAACACGACCTCTACCCTCGCGGCTATCCGTACGCCGCGATGGACGAGACCGTCGAGGAGACGACGACCGAACTGTCGTCGGGCGACGTGGTCGCCTCACAGGGACTGTGGACGAACGTCCCGGATCTCGACGCCGTTCGAATCCTGATGGACGGTGACCTCGAAGGGCTCGCGCAGACCCGGACCACCGCCGACGACTTCGGGGAAGACTTCGTCGTCGCGTCGGGCGATTACCTCACCGTCTGCTCGATGAACCTCGCGTTTCGGCGGCGGATCGTCCCCGCGTTCTATCAGCTCCCGATGGACGACAACGAGTGGGACGTCGGCCGGTTCGACGACATCTGGTCGGGCGTGTTTCTGAAACGGGCCGCCGACCTCGTCGGCGACTACGTTCTCACGGGCACCCCGCTGTGCGAGCACAACAAGGCCCCGCGCCCGACGTTCGACGACCTGAACGACGAGGTGCCGGCGCTGGAGCTGAACGAACACGTCTGGGAGGTCGCGGACGGCGTGACCCCGGAGGGCCCACGGGCCTCTCGGGTAGCGAGCCCGGCCGAGAACGCGGTCGGTGACGGCGCCGACGCCTACCGCGCCGCGTTCGCAGCGATGGCCGACGCGTTCGCCGACGGAGACTTCTCGGAGTGGACGAACGGGGAGTTCCTGAACTTCGTCGGGGAACACATGCGCGACTGGCTCGCCGCGCTGGACGCCTTGGAGGCGGATGCCCGCGTCGCCCCGGAGGTGGCTGCCGATGACTGACGACGACAGCGGGCGACCGACAGCGTTATCCGGTTTAGGGTATCCTAAATCGAATATGAACGACCGGTCGTCGACGCGGCGCAGATATCTCGCCGGCGTCGGCGCCGCCGTCGCCGCCGGGCTCGCCGGCTGTAACGGCCTCACCGGCGACTCTGGCACCGCGACGCCGACGGAGACGGACACGCCGGACGGCGACCCGCCTGGTCAGATCGGTTCCGGCCGCGACGGGCGCGATGCGCCGGGCGGTACCCCCGTCGCTGAACTCCCGGACCTCTCCGGTGAGCTGAACGTCTACTCCGGGCGCGGGGAGGCGCTCGTCGGGCCGCTGTTCGGCTTCCTCGAGGACACGTATCCGGACTTCACCATCACACCACGCTACGACGGCTCCACCGACCTCGTGAACCGCATTCTCACGGAGGGGGACAACGCTGCTGCCGACGTGTTCTACGCCGTGAACGCGGGAGCGCTCGGCGCACTCGCGGCGGAGGGCCGCACCCAGACGCTCGCCGACGAGGTGCGCGAGCCGGTACCCGAGGCGTATCAGGACAGCGACGGTCGATGGATCGGCACCTCCGGCCGGGCCCGGACGGTGCCGTACAACACCGAACAGTTCTCCGAGAGCGACGTCCCGGACGACATCTTCGCGTTCCCCGAGGAGGCCCGATTCGAGGGGCAGATGGGCTGGACGCCGACGTACGGCTCCTTCCAGGCGTTCGTCACCGCGATGCGCATCCTGAACGGCTCCGAGGAGACGCGCGGGTGGCTCGAAGGGATGCAGGCGGCGAACGTCCAGCAGTACGGCGACGAGTTCGCCATCGCGCAGGCCATCGCCGACGGAGAAATCGGCGCCGGCTTCGCGAACCACTACTACACGCTACGGGTCCTCGACGCACGACCGAACGCTCCTATCGACCTCGCGTTCACCGAGGGCGACGCCGGAGCCATCTTCAACGTCGCCGGCGGCGCGGTCGTCGACACCGCGAGCGACGAGTCGTTGGCGTCGAACTTCATCCGTCACCTGCTCTCCGCGGAGGCACAGGAGTACTTCGCGACGACGACGTTCGAGTATCCGATGATCCCCGGCGTCGAGCCGGTCCAGCCCGGGAGTATCGACCTACCGACCATCGACGAACTGAACCCGCCCACTGACATCGACCTCTCGCAGCTGGCGGACCTCGGGCCGACCCTCGAGCTGATGCGGGAGGCAGGGCTCAACGTCTAATCCGAGATGGCGACGACCGACCTGACCGCCGTGCTCGACCGCGACGAGGACGGTGCGCTTCCGGTCGGTCTCACGCTTCTCTCGGGTGCGATCGCCGCTGCCGTGCTCTCGCCGCTCGTCTGGGTTGCGGCGAACGCGCTCGAAGCCGACGGTGCAGTCTCGCTGATTACGGCACCGACGACCGTCGAGGTGTTCATAAACAGCGGGCTACTCGTCGCCGGGGTCACGCTCGGATCGCTCGTCCTCGGCGTCCCGACCGCGTATCTCACGGTACGGACTGATCTCCCGTTCAAGCGCGGCTTCTCCGTCCTGCTCGCGATGCCGCTCGTCATCCCCTCCTACATCGGTGCGTTCGCGTTCGTCTCTGCGTTCGGACCCCGTGGCACGCTACAGGGACTCCTCGAGCCGGTCGGCATCGAGACGCTGCCCTCCATTTACGGACTCTCGGGGACGGTGCTCGTGCTCACGCTGTACACGTACCCGTACGTGTTCCTGACGACGCGTGCGGCGCTGAAGTCGATGGACACGACGCTCGTCGACGCGGCGCGAACGCTCGGCCACGGACGACGCGAGGCGTTCCGAAAGGTGACGGTTCCGCAGATTCGCCCGGCGGTCGCCGCCGGCGCACTCCTCGTCGCGCTGTACGCACTCTCCGACTTCGGCACGCCGTCAATCATGCGGTACAACGTGTTCACGAGCGTCATCTACTCGGTCTACGGCGACATACTCGGCGGTGGCCGCGACCTCGCTGCGGTGCTGTCGCTCCAACTCGTCGTCGTGACGAGCATCATCCTCGCTATCGAGTCGCGCGTCCGTGGCTCAGGCGTCACCGCCGAGTCACCGAACACGCGGACGACGCCGCTTCGGCTCGGCCGCTGGCGTTGGGTCGCCGTCGCCGCGTGTCTCGCCGTCGTCGTCGCCGCGCTGGCCGTGCCGCTCGCGGTGTTGACGAGCTGGCTCGCGGGGGCCGGACAGCCAACGACCGGCCAGCTCGGATTCGAGCTCTCGTACGTGACCAACAGCGTCGGCGTCGCCGCGGCGGCGGCGCTCGTGAGCGCACTAGCGGCGCTCCCCCTGGCGTACTTCGCTGCTCGCCACGACAGCCGACTCGCGTCGCTGTTCGAGCGTGCCTCCTACGTCGGCTACGCCGTTCCGGGCGTCGTGATGGGGCTCGCGCTGGTGTACTTCGGTGCGACCTACGGAGGAGACCTCTACCGCAACGGGCTTATCCTCCTCCCGCTTCTGGTGTTCGCGTACGTGGTCAGATTCCTCCCACAGGCGGTCGGCTCTTCGCGCACGTCCGTCGAGCAGGTGAGCGGCCGGCTCCCCGAGGCGGCGCGGACGCTCGGCCGGAGCCCGATCGGCGCGTTTCGCGACGTGACGCTGCCGCTCGTCGCACCCGGGGTCGCCGCCGGCGCGGCGCTGGTCTTCCTGACGACGATGAAGGAGCTGCCGGCGACGCTAATGCTCCGTCCTGCCGGGTTCAGCACGCTCGTGACCCGGGTGTGGACGGCCTACGAGTCGGGGTACGTCGGGCAGGCTGCGCTGCCGGCGTTCGTGTTGCTTTTCGTCTCTGCGCTCTCGATGCTTCTGATACTGAGAATGGAGGGGTACGATGTCGAGTGAGCTACGGGCGCCCGCGCGAGACGATCGCGACGGCGCCGAACGCGGGAAACCAGACGACGCGGACGGCGAGCCGGTGCTCGAACTCGACGGCGTGACGAAGCGGTACGGCGACGCGACGGTCATCGACGACCTCTCGCTTTCCGTCCGCGAGGGGGAGCTGTTGACGCTGCTCGGCCCCTCCGGCTGCGGGAAAACGACGACACTGCGGCTCATCGCCGGGCTCGAACGCCCTTCTGGCGGCGAAATACGACTCAACGGTCGCCCAGTCTCCGGCTCCGCGTTCGAGCCGCCGGAGGTACGCGACGTCGGCGTCGTGTTCCAGGAGTTCGCGCTGTTCCCGCATCTCACCGCGCGCGAGAACATCGCGTTCGGGCTCGACGACATGGACGAGGCGGCGCGGACCGACCGCGTCGACGACCTACTCGAGCTCGTCGGGCTCGTCGACCACGGGGAGAAACAGCCCGGCGAGCTCTCCGGGGGCCAACAGCAGCGAGTCGCGCTGGCCCGGTCGCTCGCCCCGGAGCCGCACCTCCTGTTGCTCGACGAGCCGTTTTCGAACCTCGACGTGGACCTCCGCGTCGAGATGCGCGAGGAGGTCCGGTCCATCCTGCAGGAAGCCGGCGTCACCGCCGTCTCCGTCACGCACGATCAGGAGGAGGCGATGTCCATCTCCGACCGAATCGCCGTGATGTACGAGGGACAGCTCGAACAGGTCGACACCCCGGAGGGCGTGTTCCAGCAGCCCCGCTCTCGGTTCGTCGCCTCCTTCCTCGGTCACGCGAGCTTCCTCTCCGGGCGCGTCGAGGGCGACGTCGTCGAGACGGGGGTCGGTGACATTCCCACGACCTCAATCAACGGCCTTGCGCCGGAGTACGACGGGACCGACATCGACGTGATGGTTCGCCCCGACGACGTAGTCGCCCGGCGTCCTGCCCCCGACGAACTCGCCAACGGCGAGGTGATTCACCGCCGCTATCTCGGTCCGACCGTGCTGTACCGCGTCCGGCTCGATTCGGGCGACGTCGTCGGCTGCATGCACAACCACGCAGAGGAAGTACCGCTCGACGAGCCGGTGTCTGTGTCGCTCGACGCCGACCACGACCTCGCGTGGTTCCCGCGGGGGAGCCAGGGTCGACCTCGGAGGGCCGACGATTGAGCCGTCGGTTCTCGTCCACGAACCAGTAGGATGGGTCGCTCCCTCAACCGCGATGACCTGCTACTCGCGGTCGTCGCCCTCCTGGCGGGACTCGTCGTGTTCGTCGTCGCGACCGAACTGTTCCCGTACCATTCCTCGAATCACGACGAGGGCGTGTATCTCCAGCAGGCGCGACTCCTGCTTGACGGCGCGCTGTGGTTCCAAACACCGCTCACGGACGCGTTCCACTGGTGGTTCTTCGTCGAGGATGGCACGCGGCTCTACTCCAAATATCAGCCGGTCGTCCCCGCGATGTTTGCGCTCGGGCTCGCCGCTGACGCACCGCGGCTCGTTCTCGCCGTCGTCGGTGCTGGGGTCGCCGGCCTCGTCGGACTTCTGACACGCGACGCGTTCGACGGGACGACAGGAATCGTAGCCGCGGCACTGACCGTGTGTTCGCCGCTGTTCTTGCTCACGACGAGTACGTTCCTCCCGTATGCGCCGACGACGCTGTTGAACCTCTGTTTCGCCGCCGCGTACGTCCGATTGTTTCGAACTGGTCGTCGCCGTTGGGGGGTCGCTGCCGGCGCGGCGATCGGGCTCGCCTTCTTCGCGCGGCCGTACACTGCGGTGCTTTTCGCGGCGCCGTTCATTTGCCACGCCTGCTGGCTGCTGTGGCGTGTACGAGCCGACGACCCGTTGTTGCGACGTCGACTCGCTCGACTGCTCCCGGTCGCGGCCGTCGGCGTCGGCTTCGTCGGGCTGACGCTCGCGTACAACGCCGTCGTCACCGGTGACGCGTTCACCTTCCCGTTCGGCGCGTTCGCTCCCGAAGACGGCATCGGGTTCGGCCACCGCGAACTACTCGGCTACGAGCGCGACTACACCGTCCCGATCGCCGTCGACGCGAACGCGCGCGTCCTGTGGACGTTCGCGACGCGGTTCGTCGCCGCGCCGCCGCTGGGAACGCTCGCGGCGGCGCTCGGCCTCGGACTGTTCGTCCGACGGCTCGCCGGCGCGACCCCCACCGCTGCCAGAACCGACGACACCGGTGTTTCGAAAACGGGCCTCCGTGCGCTACTCGTCGGAATGCTCCTTACGGTCGTCGTCGGGAACGTTGCGTTCTGGGGGAACCTGAACGTCCTCGCCGACCTCTCAGACCCGACCGATGGGTTCATCGCGCGGTTCGGTCCGTTCTACCACTACGACCTGCTCCTCCCGCTGTCGACGTTTGGCGCCGCTGGACTCGTCGCGGCCGCACGCACGGTCCGAGCGACCGTGGGCAAACACCTCGGCCGCCGAGGGACCCTTGCCGTCCTCGGCTGCGTTGTGTTGATCGCGACTCCGGTTGCTGCCGTCGCGCAGACGAACGCGCTCGACGCACCGATAGCAGAGAACGCTCGATACACCGAGCGGTACGAGAACGCCTACGAGCCGTTCGCGGACGGCGAGCCCGCGGGGGTCGTGTTCGTGCCGACGCCCTACGGCGAGTGGCTCGGTCATCCGTTCCAGGCCCTCCGCAACGACGCAGGGCTGGACGGCCGGACGGTGTACGCGCTCGACCGGAGCCCCGGAGCGGACTTCCGGGTCATCGACGCGTACCCGACCCGGGACCTCTATCGGTACACCTACCGCGGAGAGTGGACAGCCGACCCTCGGGGTGAGATCGTTGCGGAGCTACAGCCGCTCGACGTGCGCGAGGATCGTAGTCACCGGGTCACCTTCGAGACGGGCGTCGTCGGCAGACCGTCCTCGGTGCGCGTCAGCGACGGCGACGAGGCGGTTACGTACGACGTGACAGCCGACCCCGGCTCGACGTTCGCGCTCACGTGGGTCGCCGAACCGGGGCGTGTTCGAGTGGTCCAACAGGGTGTCGAGAAACGCGGGATCGGGGTCGTCACCTTCGACGACAGCGCCGAGATTGCCGTCGCGGTCACCTACGTCCAGGAAGGGGGGGCGACGGTCACCTACCGTCAGGAGGTGGCAGTCGAGGAGCGCGGCGACACCGCTCGGCTCGTCTGGCCGCCCGAAGTGGAGGTGTGTCGGCTTACCACAGACTGCAGCTACGAGAGCGCGTACGTCGAGGGGGGAGAGTACCTCTCCGGCGTCTCGGTGAACCAGAGCATCGCGTAGCCCGCGTCGAACGTCGAAACGGGCCGCATACCGCCGCAGACGGGTGTTTCGTGTTGTATACGAAACACCGGCGAGAGGCCGGATTAGATATAGCAGCATGTAGTTTATGAGTTCGCGCCGAAACAGCCGGAAATGTCAACTGATATTGCGTTCGAATAGATATTACCGCAGACGCTCCTGAATCGGGACCTTGACGATCGACTTCGCGATGGCGTATCCCCCCGCGAGTGGGTCGAGTTTCGTCTCGCCCGCGCGCTCGGCGTAGGCGATCGGCTCTTCTCGGACGTCGTACCCTCGCATGAGTGGACGGATCAACAGCTCCGCGGAGAGGCCGGTGTTCTCCGTCCAGCGAACGTTTCGTATCACCTCCTTGCGGTACGCGCGCATCCCCGTCGTCGTGTCGTGGACGCGTTCGCCCAGCAGCACGGACGCGAGCGCCGCGAACGCGTGGTTCCCGAGCCGGTTGAACGCCGGCATCGCCTCCGCGCCGTGATACAGCCTGTCGCCGGAGACGACGTCGTACCCCTCGTTGACGAGTTCGAGAAAGCGCGGTAGCGCGTCCATCGGATACGTGTCGTCACAGTCGGTGGTGACGACAACGGGCCGTGAGGCGCTCGTGAGCGCCGTTCTGACGGCGTAGCCGTAGCCGCGGGGCTCCTGTTCGATGACGCGTGCGCCGTGTGCTCTCGCGATCTCGGGCGTGCTGTCGTCGCTCCCGTCGACGCAGACGACCTCGGCGCGGCCGTCGGTGACCCGGTCGATATCGTCGAGAACGGTTCCGATGGCGGCCTCCTCGTTGTACGTCCCCATGACGACGCTCACGTCGTCGAAGGTGTAGTCGGCCATACGGAGCGGCCGGCCGCCGAATATTTAGGTTCGCCGAAAACAGTTAGCGGAGGTCGGGGACCATCGGGTTGATTGCCTCCCTGCCTTCGTCCTCGGGGGTGCAGTCGGTCTGCTGTGGCCGCTTCGGCGGCCGCTGCTGCCGGATGCCGCCGTCCGGAATCGGGTTAGGTGTCTGCGGAAGTTCGGGAACTATCGGGTCGATTTCGTCGGTTCGTGTCATTGTGATTGTGTTCGTGGTCGGTCGTCGAGCGGTGCCCGTTTGGATCACCGGGCGCGTACGAGGTTCATTCGTATCTACCCCCACGGGAGAATCAATAATGAAAGTCCATGTATGACTGAGTATTGCCGCGACGATATCCAAGATAGTATCCATTCTTCGCAGTTAGTGGTCTTAGGTTGTCGAATAACTCTCCAGCCGGGTGGCAATTGACGCCCCATACGATGGGATAAATACCCTTATCCAAGCGTCTGACATAGCTTGAAGTAGCGGCCACTCGATGCCCACGTATGGCCGAAACCGACACCGAGCGGGTCGGGGTCCGCACCTACGTCCCACAGTACCAGCGCGACGAGTGGGACCGAAACGCAGAGGAATTGGGGATGAGCCGCGCGGAGTTCGTCCGGACGATGGTTCAGGCAGGTCGTAGGAGCTTCGACCTGAGCGACGCGTCCTCCGGGGCTGAGCACGGGAGCGAAGGAACCGATGTTGAGGGTGATACCCCTGGGGTTCAGGCCCTCGAAGACCGGCTCCTCGACCTTCTAGAAAACGGCGAGCACCGTTCGTGGGAGGAACTCGTCGCCGGACTGACCGACGACATCGAGGACCGGCTCGAGGATGCGCTCGACGAACTCCAGCGCACCAACCGCGTGCAGTACAACGGCCGCCGCGGCGGCTACACCCTCGTCACCGATGAGTGAAGCCGTCAAGGAGGACGCGACGTCCACGGAGGACCCGGTCGCCTACTTCATCCAGGACCTCACGTACCACGGGAAGACCGAACGAACACGGAACTCCTACGAACGGGTGTTGCGGGACTTCGAGGCGTTCGTCCACTCCCGGGGCACGGAGCTCGCAACGGCCACCCAGCGCGAGTGTATGGCGTGGGTCCACTCCATCCGTTCGGACCACGCGCCGTCGACCGTCGCCTCCTACGCCTCCTATCTCCACCGGTTCTACGCCTACATGACCCAGGCGGGCGTCTTCGACCAGAATCCGATGACGCTCGTGCTGGAGGAGATGGACGAATCCATCGATACTGACCCTGAGCGTCGCGAAATCATGCTTCCCGAGATGCGGGCCTTCGTCACAGATATCACCCATCCGCTCGACCGAGCAATCGTCGTCACGCTCCTGAAAACCGGGATGCGGGTCGGCGAACTCTGTAACCTCGACCTCCGTGACCTCCGTCTCGCGGACGACGACGTCGCGGAGGCGTACGGGACTACCCACCGTGGCTCGCTGGACGGGCGCCCAGACTCGGTGTACGTCGCGAGCAAACCATCCCGCGGAGAGGCGACGAACGGCGAGACGCGCAACGAGTCGAACAAGCGCAAGCGCTCGACCGTCGTCCCCCTCGATTCGGAGCTGAAGCGGGTGCTCAAGCGGTGGCTCGCGGTCCGCCCGGGGTCGCGTTCGCCCGCTGAGCCACTGTTCTGCTCCACGCGCGAGTGGGGTCGACGGTTAACGACCGGCATGGTCGGACAGATCGTCACCGGCCACGCCGAAGCACACGGATGGTATAGGGCGGGTGGTGGAGCCGAGGAGAACGTCACCCCCCACTACTTCCGGCATTTCTTCACGACGCACCTGCGCGACCGCATCGGCGACCGCGGCGTGGTGAAGTATCTCCGGGGAGACGTCGCGAGCGACGTCATCGACACGTACACCCACGACTGGGGCGGCAAGGTCAGGGAGACGTACGAAGCCAACGTCTACTCGTTGCTGTAGTCGACTGGCCCGAATTCGGCGTGATTTCTCGGCGATAATGCTATTTATCTAAGAGGTATCGCGTCACCTGCCGAACTCATAAATCGTATGCTGCTATATTAAAATTGGGCGGTCGGCGATACGTCGAGATACCCCGAAAGTAGTCACTAACGGTAGTCAGCGTACGGTCAGGCTACGTTGGGAGTTCAGTCGGTGGCGAGACACACTCGCGAGTCGTGAGACGGTCAGATCGAGTGTTCGCCGAATCGAATCGGGACTACGCGACTTCCGGCGTCGAGAACAGCGTCTCCACGACGCGGCGGGTTCCGTCGGAGGCTTCGGCCTCGTTCTGGAGCAGGACGGTTTCGCTGGGGAACAGCCGCTCGCCGACGATGAGTCCGTGTTCCCGGGCGGCCGACCCCGTGACGGTGAGATACACGCCTGCGCCGGCGTCTGCGATGGCAGCCTCCTCTTCGCGCGTATCGTCGCTCGGATACGTGAACTCGATTCCGTCCAGCGCGCGCGTCCCGAGCACCGCCTCGACAAGCCGTTCGTACCGGGGCGAAATACACAGCGGCCCCTCGTACTCGGCGAGGAACGCCCGGTCGAGCGGTGGCTCGTCAAGCGTCTCGGGGGTGGCGAGCAGCGTGTGGTGGACCGTGTCACCGAGTCCATCGATGACGCGGACATCGGTGTCGACGGGGTCGATGCGGTCATTGACCTCTGCGAGCGAGGACAACGGCTCGTCGGTGATTCCGACGACCTCCTCCAACACGAGGTCGGCGCTGTCGAACCCGAGCGCGAACTCGTGTTTTCGGAGCGCCCGGAACGACTCCTCGCGGCCGACGAGTCGGACGTTCTGTCCGCCGAGTGGTAGCGTGAGCGAGTCGAAGACGATTCGGCGCGGCATCCCCGGTCGACCATCCCGGAGGAGCGTGAACTCCGGCTCGTGTGGTGAGTCGGGGTCGCTGTACCGTGCCAACCGCTCGTACACCGACCCGTCGGGGTCGGTTTGCCCCTTGGTGACGGATTTCTCGTATCGCAGCGTCGAGATGACGTGGTCCGCGCTCTCGACGACCGCCTCGGGTGCGTTCCGGGCGAACCGCTCGAGGACGGCTTCGAGGGGCCGGCCCTTGCGTGGAACGGCGACGCTGACCGTGCTCATAGGAGACGGTGGTACAGCGCCTGTAAAACGGGACCGGTTCTGGTTTACAGTGCCACTCTGTCGCCGATTTCGACCAGCTCGAGCGTCCGCGGCGCGTCGAACGAGCGGACGTGTGGCCACACGGCCGTCGGGTCCGCCGTGAGGTTCTTCCAGACGTCCCAGTGGGTCGGGAGCAGCCGGTCCATCCCGACCTGTGCTGCGGCCTCGGCGATCTCGTTCTCGTCGGAGTACCACCGTGTGAACGCGAGCCCGTCGTCGTCCTTCGCGGGAAGGTAGCCGGAGGAACCGAACGCCAGCGCGCCGAGGTCGACGTCGTACCGGTCGCCGACGCGCTCGAATGGCTCGCCGGGCCGGCCGTCGCCGCCGTGGAAGAACGTCCCTGCGTCGTGGTCGATGACGTACGAGACCGGATGCGAGGCGTCGGGATCGTTCGCGCCCTCCACGTGCACGGTGAACGAGCCGACGGTGAACGTGTCTCCCTCCGAAATCTCGTGGAACTGTCCGTCGTCGAGGCCGTGTTCGTCTCCCCACGCCTCATCCTCGACGACGGCGAGCGAGTCGTCCGGCGCGTGGTAGGACGCGCCTGTGTTTTCGAGGATCGGTGCCTGCGTCGGGGCGTGGACGTGGTCGGAGTGCTCGTGGGTAGCCAAGACGGCGTCACAGCGTTCGACGTCGTCGGGGTCGAAGGGAACGGGGATCATCCGCACAGTCCGTGGTGGGTCCCCTCCCCCGCAGTACGGGTCGACGAACAGCGTCGTCCCGTCAGCCGCCTTCAGGACGAAGCCGTTACAGCCCAGATACCAGACGTCGACCCCGTCCGGATCGGCGTCGGCGACGGCCCGCGGAAGCCACTGCCCCCAGTCGGAGCCGGGAAACTCGTGTGCCATACTGAACGGCCGGCTCCCCCGGGGAAAAATCGGTCGTCACATTCACGCGTCTGCCGGCAGTACCGTTGGCGTGTCCCGACGCCGCGATGGACTGCTCGCGCTCGTGACGCTTACACCGATACTCGCTATATCGTTCGCGACCGGAACGGCGACCCGACTCGCAGAACCGCTCCCCGCGGTCGTCGGCGTCGTCGGAACCCTGCTCGTCGAACTGCTACTCCTGCGGTTCGAGGTGCCGGTGCGGTCGCTCTGGTCGCGACCGCCGGTTCGAGTCGGCGCCGTCGGTGCCGTGCTACTCGTCGCCGGCATGGCGACGGTGTCGGGAGGGGCTGTCGTCGTCACCGCGCTTGCGTGGGGCCTGCTCGCGTACCTCGCGCTGCTCGGAGGGGTTGTCGCGAGAGAACACGCTGTAGGGAACGGCGACTAGTCCTGACAGCAGCCGCCGGCCTTCTCACCGAAGTCGACGCTTAGCGGCGCGGAGATCATCTGGTTCAGGTCCTGGAGATCCATCTCGAGGTCGGATTGGGCTTCGAGATACTCCTCCATCTCCGGGAGGTCGTGGAGGTTCTCCTGGGCGGCCTGGAGCCGCTGGAGGTCCTCGTTCGAGGCGTCGCCGCTCTGGCGAGCCATCGTGAACTCCTCGCGGAGCTGTTCGAACTTCCGGATGCGCTCTTGTGCCTCCTCGCTGCTCTCGACGGCCTCCTTCGCCGTCGCGAACCGCTGGTAGGAGTCGAGCTGCTGGATCGCGGTTCCGAGCTCGCTTGCGAGTTCGGTCGCGCGGGCTGCGGCGTCGACGCCGGCCTCGGTTCCGGTGTCGGTGGGCTCGGTGCTCATCACCCGAGTTTGCTGCTCGCCGCGTTTAGGTCTGCCGACCCCGGTCGGCCAAGGGGACGGAGACGACCGCTACCGTTCCGGACGGTTCGTTGTCGACGAACCGGAGCTCCCCGTCCGCACAGTCGACGATGAAGTGTACGGTCCAGAGACCGAGTCCCCGAGAGTGCCGCAGAGGTTCTTCGATTGGGTTTTGGAGCACTTGCCGTTCGAGCTCCGGGAGTCCAGGGCCGTCGTCGACGACGGCGAATTCGAACGATTCGGCCGCCAGCCGGGCCGACAGAGCAGCCTCGTCTCCGTACGCGAGCGCGTTCTCGACGAGTTCTGCCGCGACCGTGTCGACGTCCGCCGAGACGGGTGCCGATTCGTCAGGGAGTGCGACGGTGAGTCGGTCACACTCGTATCGGTCCACGACGGCCCGAAGCGAGTCGACGCCGTCCCTGGTTTTCTGAGTGGTACCGACCTCCAGCGTGCGGAGATGTTCGGTTCGAGCGGAGAGCTCCGTGAGCCGTTCCGCGCGTGTGATGATCGGCGCCAGCCGTTCGTCGTCGTACTCCGCCTCGAGTTCGCTGGCGTAGCCGGCGATGACGTTCCCCGCGTTCCGCAGGTCGTGGCGCAACACCCGGTGGAGGATGCTCATCCGCGAGAGCGCGCGCTCGAGCTCTCGGTTCCGCTCGGTAAGCTGGCGGCTCGCCTGGTCTGTTACTGCCCACAGCAGGATGGCAGAGCCGCCCACGAACAGTGCCCCTTTGGTCGACTGCACGAACGGCGTGTACTCCGCTGGAATGAGGAGGACGACGAGCGTGTCGCTGGTGAGTATCCACGCGAGACCGGCGAGGAGGTACACCGCCGTAACGCGTGTGGGAGTAGACACCGAGCCCTCCGTGGACATAATATCGGCAACGTTGGGAAGTGATATAAACCTACACTCCCCTGGAAGCGCGTCCGTTTTACGGCTCGGTGCGGTATGAGACGTAATGAGTCGAGAGTCGAGCTACTCCGAGGGAGACCTCCGAAACACCGGGATGGCTCTCAAACACGAGCGGACGTGGGACTACGAGCTCGACCGCATCGTGGCAGCGGTCGAAGAGCGAGACGCGACGAAGGTCGGACTGCAGTTCCCAGAAGGGTTGAAGCGGCGCGCTCCGCACGTCGCCGACGACCTCCGGGAACTCCTCCCCGGGGACACCCGGGTGCTCATCTCCGGACAGCCGTGTTACGGTGCCTGCGACCTCGACACCTACATGATGCGCCGGACGGACGTGTTCGTCCACTTCGGTCACTCGCCGATGAAGGACTCGGAGAAGATCATCTACGTGCCGCTCTTCTCGAACGTCGAGGTGACGCCGATCATGGCCGAATCGCTCGCGGAGCTTTCGGACCCGGCCGAGAACCCCGACGTGGGACTCGTGACGACCGCCCAGCACATGAACAAGTTCGACGAGATGCGCGAGTGGCTGGAGGAACGCGGCTACACCGTCCACACGCGCCGCGGCGACGATCGCCTCACTCACGAGGGACAGGTGCTCGGCTGCAACTACGCGAGCGCGGACATCGACGCCGACCAGGTGTTGTACGTCGGCGGTGGGAAGTTCCACCCGCTCGGGCTCGCGATGGAACACCCCGACAAGACGGTCGTCATCGCGGACCCGGTCAACAACGCCGTCACGGTCGCGGACACCGAGAAGTTCCTCAAGCAGCGCTACGGTGCGGTTCACCGCGCGATGGACGCAGAGGAGTGGGGGGTCGTCTTCTGTACGAAGATCGGCCAGGGGCGCTGGGAGGTCGCCAACGACATCGTCGAGAACAACGAGAACGCCTACCTGCTGACGATGGACGAGGTGACGCCGGACCGGCTCACGCAGTTCGGCTTCGACGCGTACGTGAACACCGGCTGTCCCCGTATCACCACCGACGACGGCCCGCAGTTCAAAAAGCCGATGCTCACGCCCGGCGAGTACGAGATCGCCGTCGGCGAGAAACCCCTCGACCAACTCTCTTTCGACACGTTCCACGGCACCTGGTAGCCGTCCCCCCGTTCAGACGCCCGCTCGGCCGAGCCTTTTTGTATCATCCCGGGAGCAACCGCTCCGTGACGTAGCGACGGTGGCGGCGGGCCACGGCGGGAGCGCGGCCCACCTGCCGTCACACCGGGGCACGGGCCGCCTGTTCGCTACACGATAGTGGCGTCGTCGCCGAAAAATATGCTTACTGGGCATATACTAAGCTATTAGTATGTTCAACAAGTATGTGCAGACATGAGTACGGGGACGTTCGATTCGGCTATCGCATCCTGTCGTCCGACGAGTCTCGAACCGGTGGCGCTGCCGGCGTCGGCGCTCGAGAACACCGCGCCGGAGTATCTTCGCGACCTGCGCGCCGAGCTGAACGACGGTGGACGAACGCCGGCTGAGCTGACTGCGTCGGTCGCCTTCGACGAGGACTGCTCCTTCGCCGTCCAGGAGACGGTCGACAGCGTCCGGGAACACGTCCGGACCGCCTCGCACGTCGGCGCGAGCCGCGTCACGCTCGACGTGACGTGCGACACCGATGCCGGCGAGGAGAAGGTCGCCGCCGCCCTGGACGCCGTGCGGGAACGCGCCCGGCGCGAAGGCGTGACGCTGGTCGTGAACAGGGACGAGTCGGGTTGATGGCCTCCCGACGCCGCCTCGCGCAAGAGCTGGGCGTCGTCGCGGGGTTCGAGGACCCACGCGTACCGCTCGAACAGTACCACACCCCACCCGACTTAGCCGCGCACATCGTCCACACCGCAGACCTGCACGGCGACATCGAAGGGCGGACTGTCGTCGACCTCGGGAGCGGGACCGGAATGCTCGCGCTCGGTGCCGCTCTCCGGGGCCCCGAGCGAGTCGTCGGGGTCGAGATCGACCCGGCGCCACTCTCGACGGCCCGGGACAACGAACGCCGCGTCGCCGCACGCGCGGACGTCGGCTGGGTACGTGGGGACGCGACGCGCCCACCGCTCTCGGTCGAGGACGCGACCGTCCTGATGAACCCCCCGTTCGGAGCACAGGACGGCAACGAACACGCCGACCGCGAGTTCCTCGCTGCGGCCGTCGACCTCGCGGCAGTCTCCTACTCCGTCCACAACGCCGGCAGCGAGGAGTTCGTGGCGTCCTTTGCCGCCGACAACGGCGGCGAGGTGACCCATGCGTTCGCCGCGGAGTTCGATCTCCCGCGGCAGTTCGACCACCACACCGACGACACCCGGACGGTGGACGCGGAAGTGTTCCGAATCGAGTGGCGCTAACCGCGGTACTGCTCTCTCGTCGCCACCCGGACGCTGGTGGCGTTCCGTTCCGCGAACAGCCGCGTTCCGTTCCGTCGGAGCGTGAGCCCGCCGACCCGCACAGACACGTTCGCCTGCGGCACCGGCGCCGTCCCCAGCGTCTCGTTGCGTCGCGAGACGGCGACGGTGAATCCGTCGTCGCCAGGGCGGATCGTCACGTTTCGGCCGGCGACGGTCGGCTCCGCCCGAGAGGCGTTCGACGCGAACGCGAACGTCTCGGTGCCGTCGTGTCGGAGGCGAACGGCGTACGCCGTCCGGTTGCCGACCACGTTCCAGCCGGTCCGGTTCGCGACGACCGCGTCGCGCCAGCCGAGTCCGCCGACGCGAACGGTTCGTTCGCCCGCGAACGCGAGACGGCCCTTCGAAACCGCGGTGTACCACACCTGCCGCTGCCCGCTGGTCACGATGACGCCGCTCGTCGTGACGCTGCCGGCGTCGTACACGGGGAAGTCGTACGCAGCGACGTACTCGTCCTCGACGTCCTCGGCGTAGAACACCGTGTAGTCGCGCACCTCCACGCTGCTGGCGTCGGGGGCAACGTCGCCCACCGTAACAATGTTGTACGGAACGGCTGCGAGCGCGAGTGCGAACAACACCGCGAACAGCAGTCCGACGGCTGCTTCCCGGCGCGAGAGGTCGATTCGAGCAACGAGATTCCGGCGCGAGGCGGTCGCCGCCGCAGTGACGAGCGCCGCGAGCAGGAAGACGAGCCCGAGCCCGGCCGCGCGATACAGGGTGTAGCTGTCGCCGCCTTCGAAGAGGTAGACCGCCCACAGTCCCTGCGAGGCGGCGTACGCTGCCGCACCAAGCCAGATTCGACCGGGCGTCGGGAGGTCGTCACGGGTTCGGAACAGCAGGACCGCCAGCCCGAACCCGGTGAAGAGTCCGAGCGCGTGCCCCTGAATCGCGATGTCCGCCCACCACGGCGTCGAGTAGCCGACCGAGCCCGAGGCAGAGACGACGGGGTCGAGCAGCGACCGGTACGCGAGCCTGACGAGGTCGCCCGCGACGAGCAGCACCACCGTCGCGACCGGATACCGGACGAGTGCGAAGCCCGCGTACGCGAACACGACGCCCGAAAACCCGATGACTGGACCGAGACCGAACAACCCGCTCGTCACGGCGACGGCGATGGCGACGACCGGCACCGCGGCGATGCGGACGAACGGGTTCGCGCGCCACGTCGCGAACGACGCGGTTCCCCGTCGGGTTGGGAAGTGGCTCCACGCGTACTCCGCGAGGCTCCCGAAGACGACGGTGCCGATCAGGTTGCCGACGAGGTGACCCGGTCCGACGTGCGAGAGCCCCGCAGTGAGCATCCCGAGCGGGTAGAAGTATGACCACGCACGGAACGGGATGGTCGTCGGCCGGTACCAGTGGTCGAGTCCCCCCTGTACGAGGAGGTAGACAGAGAGGACGACGCAGACAGTTAGCAGCGTCCCCCACGGCACGCCGAGCACGAACCGGCGGCGGAGCCGGACGCCCCAGCGGCCGCCCGGCTTGGCGAGCGCGAGGAGGACGGCGACGGAGAGAACCGCGCCGGCGAGGAGAACGGCGCGGGAAAGCGCGTCGACCGGGTCCATACCGTGGCCTCGTGCGGCGGCGGCTTATACCTCCGGCGTGACGACGAGCTTTCCGAACGCGTCGCGGTCCGCCATATCTGCGAACGCTCTCCCGGTCGCGTCCAACGGGTACGTCTCGTCGACGATTGGCTCGTACCGCCCCTCGGCTGCCAGCTCGACGAGCCGTTCGAGCTCCGGCTGTGTCCCCATCGTGCTCCCGAGGATACGCTGGTGGGAGAGGAAGAACGGTGCCGAATGCTGGTCGAGCGATTCGCCCGCCGTTCGCCCACAGACGACCTGCGTCCCCGCCGTTCGGAGCACGCGCCCGCAGACGTTCGTGAACTCACCGGAGAGGTGGTTGAGCGCGGCGTCCGCGCTCCCCTCCCCGGCGCCAGCGATGAGCGTCTCCGCGTCGGCGCCGACCACCACCTCGTCCGCGAACTCGTGGAGCCGGTCCGCCTTCGACTCGGAGGTCGTGGTGCCGACCCCCGTCGCCCCGAGGACGCTCGCGAGCTGGACGCCGGCCAGCCCAACGCCGCCGGTGGCGCCCGGAACGAACACTCGGTCTCTGGCGGTCACGTCTGCCTTCTGTAACATGTGCCACGCGGTGAGGTACGCGGTCGGGAGCGCCGAGGCTGCCTCGAACGACAGGTTCTCGGGGAGCGGGATGAGTCGGTCGGCGTCGACGAGCGCCTGCTCCGCGAGTCCGCCGTGGTACAGCGAGAACGTCTCGCAGGTGTTCTCCGGACCCTCTCGACAGCGGTCACAGGTGCCGCAGGTCTGGTTCGGACACAGCAACACCCGGTCGCCGGGCGAGACGGGAGCGTCGTCGGCAGCCTCTCGGACGACGCCTGCCGGGTCGAGTCCGGAGACGAACGGGAGCGCTTCGCCCTCGATCATCGCGGAGTGGCCCTGGAGTATCCAGAGGTCGTGACGGTTGATGGAGCAGGCCTTCACGTCGATGACCGCCTCGCCGGGCCCCGGCTCGGGGTCGTCCAGCTCGATCAGTTCGACGCCGTCCGGTCCCACGAGCTCCGCGAACGCGGCTGCGCGCATGGGTGGACGGTCCGGCACCGGGATGAAAGAACTTCGGACCCCGGCGGTTTAGCTGGATATAGGCGCTAAGCCCCCACCCTCAACGGAGCGACCGAAGGGAGCGGAGTAGGGTGGGGATACAGCGCCGTCATCACCTGTACATACGACGATACGGTTACAGGCCCATAGGCCAACGCAGTCGCAATATTTTTACATTGGGTTGCCGTACTATAGTACGAGCCCAATGGAGTACGACCTCGACTCGGGAGCGCACTCGACGTATTCCCTGCACTACCACCTGATACTCACCACAAAGTATCGGCGCGGAGTGCTAACCGAGGAGCGAACCCAATTCATTCACGAGGTCATCAGCGGGTTCACGGACAACTACGGTGTCGAACTGACGAACCTCGACGGCGAGGACGACCACGTTCACATCCTCTTTCGAGCGAAGCCAACCACAGACCTCGTGAAGTTCATCAACACGGCCAAGGGCGCGACCGCCCGCCGTATCCGCAACGAGTACGAGGATGAACTCAAGACCGAACTGTGGGGTGACTCGTTCTGGAACGACTCGTACTGCCTCATCTCGACGGGGCAGGTGTCGCTGGATGTACTGAAACAGTACGTCGAGGACCAACGCGAGTAGAATGTACTACGCCTACAAGTACCGTCTCAAGCCATCCGACGCCCACCGTGAGGAGTTGGACCGCCACCGAGACATTTGTCGGCAACTGTACAACCACACGCTCTACCGTCTCAACGAGTACCAAGACGAACACGGCGAACTGCCGTCCATGACCACGCTCCGCTCGGAACTCCCCGACCTCAAGAAATGGTGGGACGACCTCTCCGACGTGTACTCGAAGGTGCTCCAAACCGTCGTCGAACGGCTGTTCGACAACCTCAAAGGCCTCTCCAAGCTCAAGGACAAGGGCTACGGTGTCGGCCAACTCAAATGGAAGCCGCCACGAGAGTTCCGCAGTTTCACGTACAGTCAGTCTGGCTTCAAGCTCGACAAGAAGGGCGGTCAGGCTGTGCTGTCACTCTCGAAACTCGGAGACATACCGATTCGGCTCCACCGCGCCATCCCCGACGACGCGACGCTCAAACAGGCCACGGTCAAGAAGGAACCGACGGGCGAGTGGTTCGCCACCTTTGGCGTCCAAATGGACTGTGAGCCGCCTGAACCGCCTGAGAATCCCGAGCAGTGCGTCGGTATCGACGTTGGGATTCTCACGTACGCTCACGACACGGACGGCACGGCGGTCGGGTCCCTCGACCTCTCCGCCGAGCGCGACCGCTTGGAACGAGAGCAACGGAAGCTCTCGCGGAAGGAACACGGGTCGAACAACTACGAGAAGCAACGTCGGCGCGTTGCGGAGTGTCACGCCAAACTCCGACGGAAGCGCCGCGATTTCTTGCACAAACTCTCGAACTACTACGCTCGGGAGTACGACCTCGTGGCGGTCGAAGATCTGAACGTAAAGGGGATGCTTGAATCGCCATCGAACAGCCGCAATACCGCGTCCGCCGCATGGCGGACGTTCCTCTCGCTGCTCGAATACAAGTGCGAGCGTGAAGGAACGCACTTCGTCGCGGTCAACCCGAGAGGGACGACTAAGGAGTGCGCATCGTGCGGCGTTGCGACCGACAAGCCGTTGTGGGTGCGTGAACATTCCTGTCCTGCCTGCGGGTTCGAGGCCGACAGGGACGCGAACGCGGCGTGGAACATCCGTTCTCGCGGCCTTGAAGCTGTAGGAGTGGGACACTCCGAATCAACGTCCGCAGAATCGCAGAGCGATTCTGCTGTGCGAACGAGAGCTTCGCTCTCGTCAACGCCTGCGGAGACTGCGCTCCCTGTGGACACCGTTGTGTCTGCAAAGCGCGTCGTGGAAACAGGAAGCCCGACCCTCAAGGAGCGAACGGCGTCAGCCGTGAGCAAGTAGGGTAGGGTAGTTCACACGTGGGTCGACGCATCGGTCGGCGCGAACTCAGAGCGGCTCCTCGCCTTCGATGATGCGCTTCGCCCGCCTGGCGAGCGCGGGCACGCCCTTACGCATCCGCGGGTACATTGGATCGTCGCTGTTTCCTTCGAGGTAGCGACGGAAGAACATCTCGCCGAGGCCGGCGAGCTTGTAGACGGCGAGCGTCCGGTAGAAGCGGTCGTTGTCGTACTCGAAGCCGGTGAGCTCCTCGTAGCGCGCGACGAGCTCCTGCCGGTTTGGATACCCCTCTCGGGTCATGAACGTCGACGAGAGGGAGTCGGTCGACTCCGGCGGGGCGGGGTCTTTCTCGTCCCACCAGTAGGAGAGCATCCAGCCGAGGTCCGTGAACGGGTCGCCGAGCGTCGACATCTCCCAGTCCATCACGGCGACGATCTCCGGGTCGTCACCGGGGCCGTACATCACGTTGTCGAGCTTGTAATCGCCGTGGAGCAGCGTCGCTGGCGGGTCCTCCGGCACGTTGTCCTGAAGCCACTCCATCACCTCGTACAGCTCCGTGACCTCCCGTTCGTTGCCGGTCACTTCCATCGCCCACATGATCTGCTCGGACCAGCGCTCCACCTGTCGCTCGGTGAACCCCGGCGGGTAGCCGAAGTCGCCGTGTTCGAGACCGACGGCGTCGTAGTCCACCTCGTGGACTCTCGCGAGATTCTCGACGAGTTCGTAGCCGATCGCCTCCCGCGCGTCGGGGGTCGCGAACCGGTCGGGCTCTTCGTCGCGGAGCACGTCGCCCTCGATCTTCCGCATCACGTAGAAATCCGCGCCGAGGACATCGTGGTCGTCGCAGGCGAGTATCGTCTCCGGAACGCGAACGTCCGTTCCCTGGAGCGCGTCGACGACGCGGAACTCGCGGAGCACGTCGTGGGCCTTCTCGGCCGTCTCGCCCGGCGGCGGCCGGCGAATCACGAGCTCCTCGTCGCCCCACGTGACGAACAGGGTCTCGTTCGAGTGGCCCTCCTCGTGACGCCGGACGTCGTACTCGTCGACGGGGCCGAGTTCGCCGTCGAGATAGCCGGCGAGCTTCTCCTCGTCGACGATTCGACGGAAGTACTGGTCACCCCCGGTCATGGTGCCTCGGTAAACATTGTTAGGGTATCTACCCGCTGGGGGTAGGAATATTTAGGGGTTCGTGTTCGACAGCCGGGAAGTCGGGGTCGATTGTTTTACAATGGTGTACGCGAAGGGATTGATATGGAGTACCACGACTCTGAGGAGGCGAAACAGCTGGCTGCCGAGGCTCGCGTGTTCATGGACGACGTCGTCATCCCCACGGAGCGGGAGTATCTGGGCGACGGTCCGGTTCCCAAGGACGTCATCGCCGACCTGCGCGACGAGGCTCGCGAGCGCGGCATCTACTGTCCGCAGATAGACGAGGAACACGGAGGTGGCGGCTACGCGTTCGCGGACGTGCTCCCGCTGTTCGAGGAGGCCGGCCGCTCGCTTTTGGGCGCGACCGCGATGCGCGTCGACGCACCGGACGAAGGGAACATGCACACCATCGAACTCGTCGGCACCGAAAAGCAGAAAGAAGAGTTCCTCGAGCCACTCGTCGCCGGCGAGTTGCGGTCGGGGTTCTCGATGACGGAGCCGCGCGCCGGCGCCGGCTCCGATCCGAAGATGATGAAGACCCACGCCGAGAAGGACGGCGACGAGTGGGTCATCAACGGGCACAAGTGGTGGACGACGCAGGGCGACGAGGCGGACTTCCTCATCGTCATGGCGCGCACGGACATGGACGCACATCCGTACAACGGCACCTCGCTGTTCCTCGTCGAGACGGACAATCCCGGCGTCGAAATCGTCGAGTCGACGCCGCATCTCGGCCAGACGGTGCTGCCAGAGAGCCACGCGGAGATTAGCTACGACGACGTTCGCATCCCCGAAGACCGGCTGCTCGGCGAACTGAACGAGGGGTTCACGCATGCACAGCAGCGACTCGGCCCCGCGCGGCTCACCCACTGTATGCGGTACACGGGAATGGCGACCCGCGCGCTCGACATCGCGAAGACGTACATGAGCGACCGCGAGGCGTTCGGGACCGAACTGAAGGACAAGCAGGCCCAGCGGTACGCGATTGCCGACATGGAGACGCGACTCCACGCCACGCGGACGATGGTCCGGCATGCGGCGCGACAGATCACGGCCGGCGAGGAGGCCCGCATCTCCGTCTCGATGAGCAAGGTGTTCGCCGCGAACACCACCCAGGAGGCGGTCGACCTCGCGATCCAGTGTACCGGCGGCGCCGGCATGTCGAAGCATCTCCCGCTCGCGGACTTCTCGAAGTCTGTCCGCGCGTTCCGCATCGTCGACGGCGCCGACGAGGTCCACAAGCGCGTCATCGCCCGCGACGCGTTCGACGAGGACCGCCTGAACGCCGACGAACTGGAGAACGTCCCGACGTACTGAGCGAGCCGCGTCCGGGATGAAGCCACCGCGGCCATCCCCCTGCTGAAACGGTCGTTCGCGTTCGCGACAGCTTTTCTGCAACGCCCCACAACCGGTCCGCATGAACGAACGAATCGAACGCGCGGCGAGACTCGTCCAGGAGGCCGAGACGGTCGTCGCGTTCACCGGCGCGGGCGTCTCGACAGCGTCGGGCATCCCGGACTTCCGCAGCGACGGCGGCATCTGGAAGCGGTACGACCCCGGCGACTTCCACATCCGGCGGTTCGAGGCAGACCCGGACGGATTCTGGCGCGACCGCGCCGAACTCGTCGCGGACGTGTACGACGGCTACGAGCCGAACGCGGCCCACGAAGCGCTGGCTGCACTCGAGCGCGAGGGGGAACTCGACCGCGTCGTCACCCAGAACATCGACGGGCTCCACACCCGCGCCGGCAGCGAGTCGGTCGTCGAGATTCACGGCAGCGGCGACCGGGTCGTCTGTCGGAACTGTGGCCAGCGGCGCACAGCGGAGCCGTTCTACGAGGCGGTACGCGACGGCGACATCGACGGCGCTCCACAGTGTCCCGACTGCGACGGGTCGTTGAAGCCCGACGTCGTGCTGTTCGGCGAGCCGCTCCCGACCGGCCCGCTCGAGAAGGCGAAACGGCTCTCACACGAGGCAGACTGTTTCCTCGTCGTCGGGTCGTCGCTGACGGTCGAGCCCGCGGCGTCGCTGCCGGATCGGGCCGCGACGACCGGCGCAGACCTCGTCGTCGTCAACCTCGACGAAACGCGCGTCTCCGATCGCGCGGCGGTCGATCTCCGCGAGGGCGTGACCGACGCTCTCCCCGGAATCCGCAGTGCTGCGCTCGACTGAGGTAGCTTTTTGACGACGTGCGTGTACTCATCTCGCATGGTTCACTACGAGGTGGTACACACCGACGACGTTGCGGAGACCGACCTCTCCGAGGTCGACGCGGTTCCCCCGGACCTGAACATCCGCGCCATCGACGACGCGCTCGGGACGGACCAGGTCGGCATCCGTATCTGGTACTTCGAGCCGGGCGAGGAGATCCAGTACCACGCGCACGCCGAACAGGAGGAGATATACTACGTCCTCGAGGGCGAGTTCTCGCTGAAGCTGGGTGCCTCCGGCGAGGAGGAGTACACCGAGGTCGGTCCGGGCGCGTTCTGGGTCGCGAGCCCCGAGACGGGGCACGGTCACCGGTATCTCGGCGAGGACAGGGGTGCGGTCCTCGCCATCGGCGCACCGCGCGTCGAGGACCCCGGCCTCGACCCCCACTCGCTCGACGATTAGAGTGCGGCTTCCACTTCGTCTGGGTGTTCGGCGTCTCCGTACGTCGTCCGGAGGTACTCGACAATGTTCGCGGACTCCGCCATCGTGATGCCGTACTCTCGGTCGATGAGAACGGGAACGCCGCGCTGACCAGACACCCGCTTCACGGCGTTGCGCTTGGAGTGGAGCCCCTCGACCCACACGGATTCGAACTCGAGGCCGAGGTCGTCGAGTTCGTCGACGACGAGTTCGCAGAACGGACACCCTTCCAGCCGGTACAGCGTTAGCTTGTCGCTCATGTACGTCACACGGAGCCCGTGACACATAACCTCACGGGCCGACCACGAGCCGGCGAACCGCTTTAGTCCGGGGGCGCCGACCCCGAACTATGCCACCAGCGGAGGGAACGCGCGCTCCCGACTTCGAGGCGCTGTACTGTGACGGGGAGACGTTTCGTGAGCGGACGCTGTCGGATGTCGTCGACGGCGGAGCCGTCGTCGTCTTCTCGGGATTCGTGTTCAACGCCATCAACGAGAACTGGTACAAGCAGTACGACCGGGCCGGCTGGGACGAGTTCGACGTTCCGGTCGTGACAGTCGCCCGGGACGGCCCGTACGCGGTGAACGCGTTCCTCCGCGATATCGACTCGCCGTTCGGGTCGTTCGCCGATGTCGAAGGGGTTGCCGGAAACGCGTACGACCTCCTCGTCGAGCGCGAGGGGATGGCCGGCGCGCGAACCGCACGTCGAGCCGTCTTCGTGCTCGACGGTGACCACGAGATACGGTACCGGTGGGTCGGCGACGACTGGATCAGCCCGGTGCCGCGGGAGGAGATCGAACGCGCCGTCGACGAGGTGGCCGGGTGAACCTCGACGGCGTCCGAGTCCTCGACCTGACTCGGCTGCTCCCCGGCCCGTACGCGACACAGCTGCTCGCCGACTGCGGCGCCGACGTCGTGAAGGTGGAAGACACCGGTGCAGGCGACTACGCCCGGTCGATGCCGCCGCTCACCGACGACGGCCACGGGAAGATATTCGACGCGGTGAACCGGGGCAAGCGGAGCGTCTCGATCGACCTGAAAACCGATGCCGGCCGGGAGGCATTCCACGCGCTCGCGGCCGACGCCGACGTCGTCGTCGAAGGATTTCGCCCCGGCGTCGTCGACCGGCTCGGCGTCGACTACGACAGCGTCCGAGAGACGAACCCTGGCGTCGTCTACTGCTCGCTGTCTGGCTACGGCGGCACGGGCCCGCTCTCCGAGCACGTGGGGCACGACATCAACTACGTCGGCCTGTCGGGCCTACTGGACATGACCCGCGGCTCGACGGAAGAACGGCCACGCGTGCCGGGCTACCCAATCGCTGACATGGCTGGCGGTCTGTTCACCGCCTTCGCCATCTGTGGCGCACTACTCTCCCGTGAACTCGGCGATGGAACCGGTGAGTACGTCGACGTGGGGATGAGCGACGTGGTGCTCTCGTTCGGCCAGGCCGTCGCACCTGCGGCGTTACGCGGTGACTCCCCCCGGCCGGGAGAAACGCCGCTCACGGGCGGGTACCCGTGGTACGACGTGTACGAGACGGCGGACGGCTACGTCACGCTCGGCGCGCTAGAGCCGCAGTTTTGGCGGGCGTTCTGCGAGACGGTCGACCGAGAGGAGTGGATCGACCTCCACATGACCGACGATCCGGCCGAGCGCGCGGCGCTGCGCGAGTCTCTCGCGGAACTGTTCGCCACGAAGACGCGCGACGAGTGGCTCGAGACGTTCGACGGTGTCGACGCGACGCTCGGCGGTGTGTATACCCCCGCGGAAGCAGTCGAGCACCCACAGGTCGAGGCGCGTGGAACGGTGACGCGCGACGAGAGGGATGAGCCGCGCGTCGGGTTTCCTGCGTGCGGGAACCAAGTCGCCGACGACGCCGGCGGTCCGCTTCCGGCACAAGGGGAACACACCGAGGCGCTGCTCCGGGAAGCTGGCTACGACGAGGTGACGCTGGACGACCTCCGCGCGGACAGCGTCATCCGGTGACCTCGACGGCGAGTTTACGCAGCGACTCGCGTTTCAGCAGCGCGAACCCGACGAACACGACGACGAAGCCGACGAGCGTCAGGGCGGTGATCTCCTCGTCGAGGAACACCACCCCGACGACCGTCGCGACGATGGGAACGACGTAGCCGATGAGACTCGCCTCGAGCGCGCCGTAGCGGTCGAGCATCCCGAAGAACAGCCAGAAGGCGATCGCCGTCGCGAACACGCCGAGGTAGACGACGGCGGCGACGGCGGCCGGTGGATACCCGCCGGTGATCGGTTCGCCGACCGCGGCGCTGGCGGCGTGGAGCACGACCGCGCCGACGAACATCGACCAGCCCGCCCGCGGGACGGCGTCCAGCGACGAGTCCGCCCGCTCGATGAGCACCCCGCCGAGCGAGACGAGCGCGACCTGGAGGAGGATGAGCAGCCGGCCGGTCAAGTCACCGGCGAGCAGGTTCGCCGGCGTCGGTCGCACGACGAGCCCGACACCGAGGAAGCCGACGACGATACCGAGCGCGCCGACCGGGGAGACGCGGTCGCCGAGGACGACGAGCGCCCACAGCGTCGTCACGATGGGAACCAGGCCCTGGAGAATGGCAGCGACGCCGCTGGGGACGGTCTGCTGGCCGACGAACAGAAAGCCGTTGCCTGCGACGAGGAAGCAACCGCCCCCGAGCACGGCCTCCCAGTCTCCCGGTGAGCGCGGGCGCCACTCCGTCGTGAGAACGGCCGCACCGAGCAGGAGAACGGCCGCCACGTCGTAGCGGAACGACGCGAACAGCAGCGGCGGGAGCGCCTCCAACCCGACGCTGATGGCGGGAAACGAGAACCCCCACAACAGCGAGAGGAGGGCGAACGGCGCGATAGCGCGGAGACGGGACACGTCAATCGTAGTCCGCGGTGTGCGAAAACCGTGACGTTCGGCGAATCCGTGGGGTTTGGCGAACAGGTGGCGCGACTCTCCCGGGCCGGTGCGCCACGCACCCGCCGAGTTCGACCCGGACCTACGGTCAAGTCACGGCGACGATGGCACCGGCATCGTATTTGAATCCTCGTCAGCGGACGATAGCCGGGAGCTCTCGGAGGTCGTCTATCTCGTAGGTCGCCTTCGGGCCGCGCGCGTCGCCGCCGTACGCGACCGCGTCGAGCCCGGCGTCGACGGCGCCGGCGACGTCGTGCTCGTACCGGTCTCCAATCATCACCGCGTCCGAGCGGTCGCCACCCCACGCGTCGAGCGCGGCTTCGTACATCCGCGGGTCGGGCTTCGTGTAGCCGACGGCCTCGCTCGTCGTGACCGCGTCGAAGCAGTCGTCGACGCCGAAAGAAGCAAGCATCTCGTGGGCCTCTGCGGTGTCGATGTCGCTGACGACGCCGACGTGGCGGTCGCCATCGGCGACGGCCCGAATCGCGTCGACCGCGCCGTCCACCGGCCGCATCGTCGCGTCGCTCGCACGATCGAAGAGCGGACGCCATTCTGACTCGGGCGGCGCCGAGCCGTCGAACAGCGCCGCCGTTGCCTTCCGGTACCCCTCGCTCGCGGTCCTGTATTCGGTGCCTTCTCTCCCCTTGAAGTGGGCGCCGAGGGCTGACTTCCAGCGGTCGAGCGCGTCGTCCGGCAGGTCGTACTCCGCCGCGAGCTGGTCGACGAACCGTGCGTACCCCTCGCGGATGCTCTTCAGTTCGACGACGACTCCGCCGAGATCGAAGAAGACGGCGTCGTAGCTCATTCGAACCTCCGGACGCCGTCGACCGTCTCGCGATCGATCCGCCCCTCGCGGTTGAGGTGTGCCAGCGCGCTCATCGTCTCCGAGTACATCCGTCTGGTCTCGACGCTCGGGGTGAGCGCGGCCGCGATGGATTCGAGCGTGTCGTGGCCGTCTGCGACGAGCCGTTCCACCCGGTCGAGTCGTGCGGTGAGCTTCTGTCGGTCCCGCTCGATGACCTCCTCGAGGCGGTCGTGGACCTCGCCGTGCCCGGGGAAGACGCGCTCGGGCGAGAGTTCGCCGAGTCGGTCGAGAGCGGTAAACGCGCAAGGGAACGCTTCGGTGTGGCCGTCGTCCATTCCGTCGTGGAGCAGGACCGGACGGAACGGGGCCATGACGGTGTCTCCCGAGAGGAGCAGCGACTCGTCGACGAGGTATGCGAGGTGATCCGCCTGATGGCCGGGCGTGTGGACTGCGGTCGCGGAAACCGGCCCGAGTTCGACCTGGCCGGGGTCCAGCCACACGTCGACCCGCTCGGGTGGCAGCAGGTCGCGGTCGCGCTCTAGCGACTCGACGGCAGCCGCGACCTCACGGTCGAGCGCCTCTCCCGACAGTCCGTATGCGCTCGCGTTCGCGCGGACACGGTCGGCTAGCTCGTCGGCGTCGCGGGCGAACCGCTCGCGGACGCCCGCCGGGGCGTAGACGGTCGGGTCACCCTCGGCGAGAACTGTCGGAACCTGTCCGACGTGGTCGACGTGTGGATGCGTGACGACGAGATGCTCGACGTCGGCCGGTTCGTAGCCGGCGTCTGCGAGTCCGGCGCGAAACGTCGCCTCCTCGGTGCCGCTCGCCAGCCCCTGCGGGGTGCCGGCGTCCACGAGCACCGGCTCCTCGGCGTCGAGAAGATAGCACGCGACGTGGCCGGGCGGCCAGTCCACGTCGAACTCGACGCGGTGGACGGCGGCTGTGCGACTCTCGTTCATTCGTTGGAAAGCCGGCCGCGCTGTCGAATAAGCGTTCCCCTCCGCGCAACTCACGGGACGGTGGGACGGTCGTGGTGCAACCGACGGAAGAGACCGTGGCATAACTTTATTTACGACTGCTCCAGATTCAGAGTAGGAGCTTACCACTGTAAACATGACACGAAACGAACGTTTCAGCGTCGACGGAGACACCGTCGTCATCACGGGGTCGAGTCAGGGCATCGGGAAAGTCACCGCCGAGGAGTTGGCCGCCGACGGCGCGAACGTCGTCGTCTCCTCCCGCTCGCAGGAGAAGGTCGACGAGGTCGCCGCGGCCATCAACGAGTCTGACGCGCCGGGAGAAGCCATCGCCGTTGAGTGCGACGTACGCGAGCGCGACGCAGTCGAGGCGCTGATGGACGCGACCGTCGAGGAGTTCGGTCACATCGACACGCTCGTCAACAACGCTGGCGCCTCCTTTATGGCCGGCTTCGACGACATCTCCGAGAACGGCTGGAAGACAATCGTCGACATCAACCTCCACGGCACCTTCCACTGCGCACAGGCCGCCGGCGAGCGGATGCAGGAGCAAGACGAGGGGGGCCGCATCGTCAACTTCGCGTCCGTCGCGGGGACGAAGGGATCGCCGTATATGAGCCACTACGGGGCGGCGAAGGCCGCCGTCGTGAACTTCACCACGACGCTCGCGTACGAGTACGCACCCCACGACATCCGCGTGAACTGCATCGCCCCCGGCTTCGTTGCGACGCCGGGCGTCGAGTCACAGATGGGCGTCTCCGCCGACAACGTCGACCGCGACGCCGTCGAGCGTCGCATCGGTCTCTCCGCTGAGATCGCCGACATCGTCCAGTTCCTTGCCAGCGACGCGTCGTCGTACGTCATCGGCGAGACCATCACGGCGAAAGGCGTTCCCGACATCGAGGAGAACCCCGACGTATGAGCGCCGACCGAGAACTGTTCCTCCCCGTCGCGGCCCAGCCGAGCGTCGACGCGCTCGTCGAGATGGCGGCGACCGGCGAGGCGCTCGGCTACGGCCGCGCCTGGCTCCCGGAGACGTGGGGCCGCGACGCCGTCACCGTCATGACGAGCATCGCGCACGGCACCGACGACATCGGCATCGGCACCTCCATCATGCCGGTCTACTCACGGTCGCCCGCGCTCATCGGCCAAACCGCCGCCACGTTACAAGAGGTCTCAGACGGGCGGTTCCGCCTCGGGCTCGGCCCCTCCGGGCCGGTCGTCATCGAGAACTGGCACGGCGTCGACTTCGGCAACCCGCTTCGCCGAACGCGAGAGACCGTCGACGTGGTGAAACAGGTGCTCGCCGGCGACCCCGTCGAGTACGACGGGGAGTACTTCGAGCTGTCGGGGTTCCGGCTCCGCTGTGCGCCGCCGGAGCCCGCACCCGCGGTCGACACCGCCGGCATGGGACCGAAGGCGGTCGAACTCGCCGGCCGGTTCGCCGACGGCTGGCACGCGCTGATGTTCACCCGCGACGGCCTTCGGGAGCGCCACGAAGACCTCGAACGGGGCGCGGAGCTCGGCGAGGTCGACGAGCGCCCCCGGACCACCATGTCGCTCACCTGCGCAGCGCTGGACGACCGCGAGCGCGCCCGCCGGATCACGAAACAACACGTCGCCTTCTACCTCGGCGGAATGGGCACCTACTACCGCGACTCGCTCGCTCGACAAGGACACGGGGAGACGGCGAACGCGGTGTACGACGCGTGGCAAGCCGGCGACCACGGTGAGGCCATCGCGGCCATCGACGACGACCTGCTCGACGAACTCGCCGTCGCCGGAGCCCCCGACGAGGCGCGCGAGCGGCTGGCGACGTGGGAAGCGATGGACGAGGTCGACGCCGTCTCCGTCTCGTTCCCGCGAGAGGCGACGGTCGATGAGATCGAGGCGACGACGCGTGCGCTCGCCCCGGAGTGACGTGGACGCTTCATCGCCGAGCGCGGGTCGACCGCCGGCACCGTCCGTTACGCGTCTGACGACGCGCGCCGCTACGAATCCTCTCCGGCTCGAATCGACCCATCCTCGAGGCGAAGCGCGGACCCGAACGGCCTGAGATACAACACCCCGAGCGCGAGGAGAAACACCGCGGTCGAGAGGTCGTACGCGAACGTCGTCGCGACGCGAGCAACCCCGGCACCAGCGGTGCCGCCGAGAACCGCCGCGACCATCCCCGCGAGCCCCGGTGCGGCACAGCCGACGCAGGCGAACAGGCCGACGACGCCGCCGAGCGCGCTTCGGACTGCATCGAGGAGAACGTCGTAGAGGAGGTACGCGAGCGCCGCGTAGCCGACCGTCTTGAACGGTATAAGCGAGACGGCGAGTCCGGCGACCGAACCGACGAGCGCCGGCCCCCACCCAGGGGGGAGTGCGACGACCTCGATTCCGGGCGCGTCACCGGCGGCCAGCGCGATCGACCCGTCGAGGACGAGGAGTCCGGCGAAGTACAGCGCCGCGATGACACCTGCTACCGTCCGGACCCGGCGCGAGCGCGTCGACGGGCGGGTGAGCGCGATCGCCAGCGCAGCCGCGTTCACCCACACGAGCGGGTAGAGCAGGTATCTGGGCTCCAACACCTCGAGGCCGGTGCGCTGAACGAACAGGAACAGGGCAAGCAGCTCGACGACGAGCACGCCGAAGACGGCCGCTGCCGCTCGGCGTCGAACCGATCCCAGGCCGTCGACGACGCTCACCCGGAGACACCCCCAGGGTCGTCGCGAGAGAGGGGTCGCCCCGGCTCCTGTCGACCGTCAGTGGCGGTTCGACTCCCGGCCGCACCGGACATCGACCGTGCGGAGTTACCGACGACGAGCAGGCTGCTCGCGGCCATCGCGACAGCCGCGAGCAGCGGATTGAGGAGACCGAGCGCGGCCGACGGGACCGCGACGGCGTTGTAGACGAACGCCCACGCGAGGTTCTCGCGGACGCGACGGCGGGTCTCGGTCGTGAGTGCGAACGCGTCCGGCACCGAGTCGAGATCGCCGTCGACGACCACTGCATCGGCCGCGTCGGCCGCGAGCCTCGTGCCGGACGCGAGCGAGATGCCGACGTCTGCCGCCGCGAGCGCCGGCGCGTCGTTGCTCCCGTCGCCGACCATCGCCACCTGTCCGTCCGCGCCGAGCCGGTCGATGACCTCCGCCTTCGCTTCGGGCGGGACACCGGCGAACGTCTCGGCCACGTCGGGGTGGTCTGCGAACCGTCGGGTCGCCGCCTCGTCGTCCCCGCTGAGCACGACGACGCGGCGGTCCGTAGCGAGCGTCGAGACGACCCCTCGCCACCCCCGCCGCGGCTCGTCTCCCGAGACGACGAGTCCGTGGATGGCTCCGTCCCAACCGACGAGTGACGCGATGTGGCTGTCGGTGGCTCCCGCAGCGGCACGTTTCCCGAGCCCGTCCGGAACCGTCATCCCGTGGTCCCGGAGCAGGTCGGCCGTCCCGACGACGACCGGACAGCCATCGACGGTCGCGCTGACGCCGCGACCGGGGTGGCTCTCGAAGGCTTCGACCGCCCGGTCGAGGCTGCCGACCGGCGCCTCGTCGACGATGGCGCGCGCGACGGGATGGTCGGCGAACTGCTCGACCGCAGCGGCGCGGGCGAGCACCGCCTCCGCGTCGGTTTCGTCCGTCAGTACGTCCGTGACCCGCATCTCGCCGGTGGTGAGCGTCCCGGTTTTGTCGAGGGCCACGACGTCCGCGTCGGCGGCCCGTTCGAAGACGTCTCCGTCGGTGACGACGACGCCCCGCTCGAGCGACTCCCGGACGCCGGCTGCGATCGCGAGCGGGGTCGCGAGACCGAGGGCGCAGGGGCAGGAGACGACGAGCACGGCGAGCCCCGTGAGGAGCGCATCCGAGACGGATGCACCCGTGCCGAGGTGAACGAGCGTCGTGACCGCCGCACCGACGACGACGAGCGGTACGAACACCGCAGCGAGCCGGTCCGCAAGCCGCTGTGTCCCCGGGCGCGTCGCCTGCACCTCCCACAGCACGGAGACGAGACGATCGAGCGTGCTCTCGGCGCCCTCGCTCACGCGAACGACGAGCCGGCCGTCGGTCACCGCTGCGCCGCCCGTCACCTCGTCGCCCGCCGTTCGTCGCACGGGACGTGACTCGCCAGTGACGAGCGAGCGGTCGAGCCCGGCGGTACCCTCGACGACGACGCCGTCGACCGGCACCCGCTCTCCGGCCCGGACGACGAGTTCGTTACCGGGCTCGAGCGCGTCGATCGGGACCGTCTCCGTCCCGTCACCCGTGCGCAGTCGCGCGCTGTCAACGCGCTGTTCCGTCAGGTCACCGAGATGGCCGGCCGCTCGCTCACGGACACGGTCCTCGTAGCGATTGCCGAGGGTGACGACGAGCACGATCGCGACCGACACGTCGAAGTACACCTCGGTCCCGCCGACGAGCAGCGTCCCGATCGAGTAGACGAACGCCGTCGTCGACGCGAGCGCGACGAGCAGGTCCATGTTCGGCCGGCCGGCGCGGAGGCTGACGTAGGCACCGCGCAGTATCGGGTAGCCAGTGTACCCGAGCACGACGCCGGCAAATGCCGCGACGTTCCACAGCAGATACGCACCGTCGACTCCAGAAAGCGAGAACAGTTGGAGGCGTGGCGGAAGTCCGAGATACGCCGGATAGAGAAACAGCACGTACCACAGCATCGTCATCATCCCGAAGAAGAGGCCGACGAGCAGCCGTCCGAGCCCTTCGTCGTCGTCCGTCTCGGTGCCCGCTTCGCGGGCGCGGTACCCCGTCCCCGAGAGCACCTCCGGAAGCGCGTCGGCGTCGACGCGTTCCGGATCGAACGCGAGCCGAACGAGCCCGGACGCGTAGCTCGCGCTCGCCGCTTCGACCCCCTCGCGGTCGGTCGCACGCGCCTCCAGAAACGCCTCGCAGGTCGAGCAGTGCATCCCGTCCACGGCGAGATACGCCGTCTCGCCGTCGGCGCGCTCCGGGTCAGCCCCGGTGTCGATAGCCTCGTCTGGGTCGATCTCATCGGTGGCGTCCCGTCCCAGCGACCGCGCGACGTGGAGACAGCCGCGACAGCAGTAGCGTCCGTCGACATCCGACGCCGTCACGGGCGGATCAGGCGTGGGTAACGAGCAGAGCGAACAGGCGCCATCGCCGTCGTCACGGGAGGTCGCGGTCATAGGGTTGGGTGTGGGAGCGGAATGTGCGGCAGAGAGACGCCGAGCAGTCGGAGCGCCTTCGTGATCGGTATCGTTCCGAGGGCGATAAACACGACGCCGAGCGCGCGGTGGAGCCGACGGCGCGTCGCGATGCCGAGCGAGCCGAGGGCGGCGCCGTACGCGAACAGCGTCGGAAACGTCCCGAGGCCGAGCGCGCCGAGCGCGACGCCGCCTTCGATTGGAGATCCGGTCGAGAGAGCATAGAGGTACGCCGGGTAGAGAATCGGACACGGTAACAGGGCGTGGACGAGGCCGAGGCCGACGATGCCCGGCCCGTCGACCAACCGATCCACGCGGGCGGTGACGGCAGCGACGAGCCGGGCACCCCACGCGTCGACGTACGGGAGATCGAACCCGTGGCTGCCGCCGCCGTGGACGGCGTAGCCGACGCCGGCTGCGACGATAGCGACGCCGACGAGAAGGCCGACGCCCGCCCGCGTCCACGTTCCGACCGGAGAGAGTGCAGCGGCGTCGAACACGGCGCCGCCGATGAGACCGAGGACCGCGCCAACGGCCGCGTAGCCGACAGTACGGCCGGCGTTGAACAGCCCGTGCTGTCGGAGCTCGGCGAACGTCACGCCACGGTCGCCGCCGAGGCGGTCTGCGTAGACGCTCACCAGCGGACCACACATCCCCAGACAGTGTGCTCCGCCGAGCACTCCGAGGACGAACAGCACGCCGACACTCGGGTCGGACAGTGCCGCCGTCACTCCCCCAGCCGTGGCCATCTCACTCCGCAGTCCCTGTGTGTCCGCGCTCGCCCGGCCCGAGCATCAGGTACAGCGACGCCGCGATGACGACGACGCTCACGAACGACAGCACGACGACCAGCTGGCCGCGAGAGAGCATGAACACGGCGCCGGTGAGTAGTGCGGCCAGCGCGATAGCCGGAGCGACGAGTCGGATCGAAACCATACGGGTGCGTTACCACATCGGGAACTTATATCTACGCTCTGCGTCCACAGCGATGGGACTCGGAGTAAACTTTCTTGTACATCGTCCGAAAGCCACCCGTATGGTGAGCGTTCCGGACGGTCGAGCGGCACCGACTCGTATCGGCGTGCATTCACCCACTGATCGGAGGGGATCGGGGGTATGAAACGAGGACCTACTGCGACGACGATGACCCGCCGGACGCTCCTCGGCGCCGGCGGGGCGGCAGCGCTCGCGGGGGCCGCTGGCGTCGCAACCGCACAAAGCGAGCCCTACGACGGTTGGTTCACCGGCAACGCCAGCGGTGGCGAAACGACGAGCTTCGACCGCACCGTCGACCGGACCGGAGAGTCCGAGGTGACGGTCGAGGTCGGTGCGACCGGCAACGGGGGTACGTTCGCCTACGCGCCGACTGCGGTTCGCATCGATCCCGGGACCACCGTCCGGTTCACCTGGAGCACCGACAATCACAACGTCGTGGTCGAGTCTCAACCAGATGGGGCGGGGTGGGAGGGCCACGAGACCGTCGAGAACACCGGCTTCGAGTTCTCACACACCTTCGAGACGGAGGGGATCTACAAATACTTCTGCCAGCCGCACCTCTCGCTCGGGATGAAGGGTGCCGTCGTCGTCGGCGACGCGGACGTCGGCGGCTCCGGTGGCGGCGGAACCGTCAGACCCGACTTCGGCGACTGGCTCTTACAGGACGGCGAGCCTGTCGCCGGAGGGTACACCGACGCTCGCGGACAGTCGGAAGTGACGGTCGACGTCGGCGCGCCCGGCAACGGCGGCACCTACGCCTTCGCCCCGGCGAATCTCTGGATCGACCCGGGGACGACGGTTCGGTTCAGGTGGTCATCGGAGAACCACAACGTCGTGGTCGAGTCTCAACCCGATGGGGCCGGCTGGGAAGGCCACGAGACCGTCGAGAACACCGACTTCGAGTTCTCGCACACCTTCGAAACCGGTGGGACGTACGAGTACTACTGCCAGCCACATCTGTCGCTCGGGATGAAAGGGGGAATCGCCGTCGGCGACGACGTTCCGACTCGGCAGGTAGAGGCGGGTGGCCCGGGCGGCGACGGCGGTGGCGGTGGTGGCCCGACGTTCCAGTTGCCGGACGACGGGCTCGCCGTCCTGTTACCCGGAATCGTCTTCGGGTTCGGTGGGCTGCTCGGCGCGGCTATCCTCGCGGGCGAACTCTACAACGACCGGAAGGAGGCGCTCGAAGATGCACCGGCCATCGAAGGCCCCCCGACCGAGGCACCCGCGGCGATCCCGACCGTCGAGATCGGACACGACGAGTACGATCCGGTCGGGACGGCCATCCTGATCGCCGGGTTCTTCCTCGTGTTGGTGTTCATGTGGATATTCGTCTACTTCGTCGAGTTCCTGGGCAACGGGCCGACGATCGTGGGGTGAGACAGGTATGGAGATACACAGGTTCGAAAAGCGTTGGTTCGTCGTTAGCCTCGTGCTGATTATCGCGTTCATCGCGACCATCGTCTACGGCGCGGCGGGCGTCGGCGTCCAGATGATCGACGACGACGGTGGACAGATCGACCCGTCGAACGTCCGCAACGCGCAAGGATTCTCCGACCCCGGTGTCCACCAGGCCGGTGACGGAGAGTACGACGTGTACGTCATCGCCTATCAGTTCGCGTTCGAGCCAGGGTCGAACGACCCCATCCGAGTGCCGGCGGACACGCGCATCACGTTCCACGTCACGAGTTCCGACACCATCCACGGGTTCTCGGTCGTCGGAACGAACCTCAATACGATGGTGATTCCCGGACAGGTCGCAAAGTTCACGACGGTATTCAACGAGACTGGAACGTACGGCGTCGTCTGCCACGAGTACTGTGGCGACGGCCACCACACGATGGCCGGCACCATCGAAGTCGTTCCCGAAGACGAGTTCGATGGCGGCTCGAACACGACCGACATGGAGGGAGGTAACTGATGGCGCATCCACACGAGACCGAGACCGAGACCGAGACCGAGACGACGGGCGCATCGACGGCGACTGACACCGAAGGACGGCTCGCGTTCGTCGAGCGCTATCCGGCCGACGCGCGGATAATTCGGTGGTGTTTCCTGATCGCCTTCGGCGCGCTCGGCGTCGGTGGACTGTTCGGGATGATCCAGGCGCTGCATCGCACTGGCGTCTTCCGCGGGTTCGTCTCTTCGACGGACTACTACACCATCCTGACGGGACACGGCGTCCTGCTCGCGCTGGTGTTCACGACGTTCTTCATCGTCGGCCTGTTCACCTGGGCCACGGTGAAAGGGTTCGAGCGGTCGATCTATCGCGAGCGGCTGACGCCGCTGTGGTTCGCGATGCTCGTCATCGGGACGCTGCTCGCCGCAGTCGCGATTCTCGGTGGACTCTCCGAGTCGATTCCGATGAGCGCGGACGTGCTGTTCACGTTCTACGCGCCGATGCAGGCGCATCCGGCGTTCTACATCGGCGCGGCACTGCTCATCGTCGGCTCTTGGGTCGGGGGGGCGAACTACTTCCTCGCGTACCGCGAGTGGCGCTCGGACAACCCCGACGAGCGCATCCCGCTGCAGTCGTTCATGGTGTTGACGACGATGCTGATGTGGTACGTCGCTACGATCGGCGTGGCCGTCGAGGTCGTCGTCTTTCTCATCCCGTGGTCGCTCGGTCTCATCGCCGAGGTCGACCCACTGTTCACCCGGACGCTGTTCTGGTACTTCGGCCACCCGGTCGTCTACTTCTGGCTGCTCCCGGCGTATCTACTGTGGTACACCGTGTTGCCGAAGCTGTCCGGCGGACGGCTGTTCAGCGACGGCCTCGCCCGCATCGTCTTCGTGCTGTTCCTCGTGCTCTCGACGCCGACCGGGTTCCACCACCAGTATCTCGACCCCGGTATCCCCGAAGGGTTCAAGTTCGTCGCGATGACGAACACGATGTTCCTGCTGTTGCCGTCGCTGTTGACCGCCTTCACCGTCGTCGCGAGCATGGAACACGGCGCGCGCCAGCGGGGCGGGACGGGGTATCTCGGCTGGCTTCGCACGCTCCCGTGGGCCAACCCCGCCTTCTCGGGGATGGCGCTCGCCGGGATCATGTTCGCGGCCGCCGGCTTCTCGGGGATGGTCAACGCGGGCATGAATCTCAACTACCTCGTCCACAACACGCTGTGGGTGCCCGGCCACTTCCATCTCACCGTCGGGACGGCGTTCGCGCTCACGGTGATGGCGGGGAGCTTCTGGCTCGTCCCACAGATCACGGGCAAGCGGCTCCGGTGGCGCCCGCTCGCATCCATCCAGCCGTACGTGTGGTTCTTCGGAATGCTCCTGATGTCGAACGCGATGCATCGGGCCGGCCTGCTCGGCGTTCCGCGCCGGACGGCCGAGCCGCAGTATCCCAACACGCCGGGCGTCGACTTCGCGGGCGGCGTCGGCGGGATCGGCGAGATGCGGATGCAGATCGCCATCGGCGGGACGCTGCTGTTCGTCGCGCTGCTTCTGTTCCTCGGCGTGATGGCCCGCACGTGGCTCGGAAAGAAGGGCGGTCAGCTGGCGGTGAACGGCCGAATTCCACCGGCGATGAGCGACCCCGAGGACAGCCCTCGGGTGCTCGACAACCTCCGGCTGTGGACGGCGATCGCCGTTCTCCTCGTGATTCTCGCGTACGTGCTGCCCCTGGTGGGGATGGCCGGCGACGGGCTCTTCTCGCCCGGGAGCGGTCCGATTCCGATGTGGCTGTTCCCCTGACCGTCGGAGTCGCTCTTCCGTGTTAGGTTGCGAACTCGAGCAGATCGATGCCGACGACGAACAGCATTCCGAGCAAGATGGCGACGAGCGCGGCCTTCACGTACCACGGGAGACCCCCATCGCCCCACGGCTGGGCCGCTTCCTGAGGCCGGGGCTCCCCCTCGGCGTCATCGTCCATACCAGAACTCTACACTACCCGGGGAAAAACAGACCGATTCGACGCTCAATCGCTGGTTGACTGCTCGGCACGGACCTTCTCCCGAAACTGTTCACGGACTTTTTCCACTTTCGGCTGCGCGTGCATCGAACAGTAGGCGTCGTTCGGATTCTTCTCGAAGTAGCTCTGGTGTTTCTCCTCGGCGCGGTAGAACGTCTCCAGTGGCTCGATCTCGGTGACGACGTCGTCGTCGTATCCGCCGGTCTCGTCGAGGGCGTCGACGTACGACTCTGCGAGCGTTCGCTGCTCGTCGTCGTGATACAGAACGATCGACCGGTACTGCGTCCCGACATCGGGTCCCTGTCGGTTTAGCTGCGTTGGGTCGTGGATGGTGAAGAACACCTCGAGCAACTCCTCGTACCCGATGGCGTCCGGGTCGTACTCCACCTGAACGACCTCGGCGTGGCCGGTCGTCCCGGAGCAGACCTCGCGGTACGACGGGCTTTCGGTGGTTCCGCCGGCATATCCGGAGACGACACGCTCGACACCTGCGATCTCGTCGAACGCCGCCTCCACACACCAGAAACAGCCGCCACCGAACGTCGCAGTCTCCGTTTCGCTCATAGGGGCTGGTACGGCCGTGAGCCGCTTGAACCCTCCGCTCAGATCGGTTGAACGTCCCACCGGACCCGATCTGATGACTCTTCTGTCGAATCAGGCGAACGAACCGTCGAACCGCTCGTCCTCTTCGGCGTCGAGGACCTCCATCAGTGCCTCGTGGATGTCACCGACTGGCGGGACGTCCCTAGTCGGGTCGAGCCAGTGCTCACCGACCCAGCGGTAGCGGACGGTCATGTCTTCGTCGACGAGAAAACAGGAGCGTCGCGAACGCGAAAACAGTCGGAACGCCCTGTACTCTACCTCGAACTTCTCGGCCGCGTCGAGGTCCGGATCGGAGAACAGCGGAAAGTTCAGACCGAGATACGAGATGAACCGCTCGTGGAGATACGGGCGCGACTTGCTCACGCCCACCACTTGTACGTCTTCGCTCGCGGAGAACCAGTCGAAGTCACGGAACGAACACCACTCCTCGATGCAGTCGGGGCTGAAGTCGACCGTGTAGAAGGTGAGAAGCACGGGAGTCTCCCCGACGAGTTCGGAGAGACTCGCCTCGCGTCTGTTCCCTCCGGGTTCGACCAGCGTGGCGGTGAAATCCGGTGCTGTCTCCCCAACCTCGAGCCCCTCGGCGTCGCCCATACCGGCCTAGACACGTTTCCGGTGCTTATGCTTATGTGTCTCGGCCCGAGGAGCGCTCTTGTGCGGCCCGAGTGTGATGGGATGGGACTGCCCGCTCACCGAGGGGCCAGTACGGACACGTGCTCGTCCGACTGCGGCGCGGGCGACGAGGCCGGCGACCGTGATGCGGTAAGGCACGTAGCTTCCGCCGTCGAAATCGTTCGCGGGTTCCGCCGTAGGCAGTCGTCGCTGCCCGCCGTCGTCACCTATATACCACCGGCCCCGAGACCGTGGGGCATGCCAGACTCGTACACGGGCGCCGACCTGTTCGTCGACGCGCTCGACCAGTACGGCGTACCGTACCTGTTCGGGAACCCCGGAACGACGGAGCTCCCGCTGATGGAGGCGCTCCCAGACGCAGACATCGAGTACGTGCTCGGGCTCCACGAAGACGTGGCCGTCGGCGCGGCCGCGGGCTACGCACAGACCCGCCGCTACCACGCAGACCAGGAGGACGAGCGCGACGTCGCGGCCGACTGGGGCGACGGGCGCATCAATCCGGCCGGGGTCGCGAATCTCCACGTCACGCCGGGGCTCGCACACGGCATCGGCAACCTCTACGGCGCCTCAATGACGGGGGCACCGCTCGTCCTGACGGCGGGAAACCACGAGCTCGACTTCCGCCACGAGGAGCCGATCCTCACCGGCGAGCTCGAACAGCTCACGGAGCAGTTCTGCAAGTGGTCCGCGGAGGTGACAGACGTCGAGGCGCTGCCGATGATGGTTCGACGGGCGTTCCGCGTCGCGCTCACCCCCCCGACGGGGCCGGTGTTCCTCGCGCTGCCAGTGGACGTGATGATGACCGAGACGGATGCGAGCCCCGACCCTCTCGGACCGATTCCGGACGCCGGCACCGCCGATCCGCGACAGGTGGCCGCCGCCGCGGACGCGCTCGTCGAGGCCGAGAGCCCACTGCTCGTGGTCGGGGACGCGGTCGCCCGCTCGGGCATCGACGCCGTCGAGGCGGCCGTCGACCTCGCGGAGGCGAGCGGCGCGCGCGTCCACGGAGAGATGCTCGCCTGCGAGATCAACTTCCCCACGGACCACGAGCAGTGGATCTCTTTTCTCCCGCCGCGCGAGGAGCTCGGCGCGATGCTCCAGAACACCGACACCATCGTCTTCGCCGGCTGCTCGACGAACACGACGCTGTTGCGCCACGAGGGGCCGCTCGTGCCGGCGGACGCGACGACGATTCACCTCTCCGACGACGCGTGGGAGGTCGGCAAGAACGAGCCGTCCGACGTGGCCGCCGTCGGCGACCCCGGGCGGACGATGGCCGCCATCGCCGAGCGGGTCGCCGACCGGCTCGACGAAGAAACACGGCGTGAGCGAATCGGTCAGGTGACGGCAATGAAGGAGTCGATGGCGGACACAATCGAGTCGATGGGCGAAGACGAGTCGGACGATCCCCGCGCCTCGAAGGCCGAGATGGTCGACGCCGTCCGTGCGGTCGACGCCGACCCGTTCATCGTCGACGAGGGCGTGACCGCGAAGTACGCGATGCTCACCCGCTACGAACTCCAGCCGCAGGGGTACCTCTCGAACAAGGGCGGCGGGCTCGGCTACGGGCTCCCCGCGTCGGTGGGCGCGGCGTTCGCCGAGGAGCTCCGCGACGAGCCGCGGCCGGTGCTCGGCCACATCGGCGACGGGTCGTACCTCTACTACCCGCAGAGCATCTACACCGCGGTGCGCCACGGCGTCGACCTCACGGTGCTCGTCCCAGACAACCGGAACTACCGCATCCTGAAGGACAACACGAATCTCATGTTCGGGGGCGACGACGAGGACCACGAGTTCGTCGGCATGGACTTCGATCCCCACGTCGACATCCCGAAGAACGCCGCGAGCCACGGGGCGCGCGGCCACCTCGTCGAGGAGCCCGACGAGATTGAGGGGCGGGTCGCCGACGCGCTCGATTCGCCCGGCGTCGACGTGCTCGACGTCCTGGTCCACGACTGAGCCACAAACGGCTCTTTGAGCCTCCTGAAAGCGTTTATCGATTCCCCGTTGAGCTACGGGTATGGACCGGACGCTCGCCGCGACGCTCGCGGTCGTCATGACACTCGTGCTCGCCGGCTGTACCGGCCTCGGTCCGGGCGCGGGGACTGACGGCCCCGTCACGCCGCCGCACTCCTCCGGCACCCCGACCGACGCGAACGACACTCCGACCGCGTATCCCGACACCACGACGGAACTCCCCGGCGGACCGATGGAGCCGCCGGCGCGACCGGCCGAGCTGAACCGGACGAGCGCGGCGTCGTACGTCCGGATGTTCGAGTACCGGTACGCGTACAACGCGCTATGGTACGACGACAGCAGCGACGTGAACCTGGAGTGTGATGTCGAATCCGTCGAGCAGTCGGGCGACGGCTACCGGGTCACCGTCGAGTGCTACGGCTACTCGAACACTGGCGGAGACGGAGATGGAACCGCGACTGCCACCGAGGTTCACGCCGACTGGGGTGACCGCTCGTTCACCTACTACGTCGACGAGGACACGACGCTCCGGCTCGACGACAGCCGGACCGCGTCGCCCGCGTAGCTGGTGAGACTGCCCTCATGCCGACGTAGCAAGGCTTAGGCTGCCCCCCCGCGTATAGGGCGGCAGTGACTCAGGACGAACTCCGCGGGGCCGTACTCGTAACGGTCGATTCGCTGCGTGCCGACGCCCCCCAGACGATGCCGACCCTGACGGGGCTCGCGGAGCGCGGCACCCGGTTCGACAACGCGTTCGCGACCGGGAACTGGACGCCGTTCTCCTTCCCGTCGATTCTCGGCGCCGACCCGGTGTTCACCGACGACGGCACGCTCGGCCCCTCGGACCACCCGACGCTCGCCGAGACGCTTTCGGACGCCGGCGTCGAGACGGCCGGCTTCAACGCCGCCAACGGCTTCCTCACGCCGCACTGGGGCTACGACCGCGGCTTCGACCGGTTCGAGGCGTTCACCGACGGGACGGGTTGGCTCGACGCCCACCCGACAGTTCACGGCTGGCTACAGTTCGCGGGGTGGCCGCTCAACCGCGCCCGCGACATCGTCCAGGGGAACGGCGGCAACCACGCAGTCGACACGTCGAAGCTGCTCGCCGTCGAGGAGCGCGCCGAGTCGTTCCTCGGCGACGCCGACGACCGGTTCTTTCTGTGGGTCCACCTGATGGACACCCACACGCCGTACGTCCCTGCGCCCCGATACGTGAAGCGAGCGACGGACGGCTCCGTCGGCTCGTTCGGGATGCTTCGGGCGCACGTCCGGGCTGGCCTCGGCCGCGAACTGTCCGGGGCCGCGCTCGACCGGCTCCGGTCGCTGTACGACGCGGCCGCACTCCAGGTCGACGACGCGGTCGGCCGGCTGCTGGAGACGCTGGAGGCGGAGGGGCTCCGCGACGAGACGCTCGTCGTCGTCGCCGGCGACCACGGCGAGGAGTTCATGGAACACGGCCACCTCGCGCACTACCCGAAGCTGTACGACGAGCTCGCGCGGGTGCCGCTCGTGGTCGACGACCCCCGCGCCAGCGGCCGAACCGTCTCGACCCCGGTCGGGCTCGACACGGTGCCGGCGACCGTCGTGGACGCGCTGGGCGTCGACGGCGATTTCGACGGGTTGAGCAGCCTCCCGACAATCGTTGAGGGGGAACGGCAGCCAGCGGACCCGGTGGTCTCCGTCGCGCTGCGCGGCGAGAGCGTCACCCAACAGCCCATCCCGCGGACGCTCGACGACGGCGAACTGCTCGTCAGCGCCCGCTCGGAGCGGTGGACGTACATCCGGGACACCCGCGACGACAGCCACGAACTGTACGACCGACGCGCGGACCCCGGCGAGCAGACGAACATCTGGCCGGAGGCGTCCGATAGACGCGAAATACGCCGACTCCGCGACGCGGCCGACGCTCACCTCGACCGCATCGTCACGGACGGCGCGGACGAGAAGCTCCCCGACGACGTGAAAGACCGGCTGGAGACGCTCGGCTACCGCTAACCGGCGCGCTCGGTCGCTACTCGTTGCTCTGTAGCCGGTCGCGAGCCCGGTCTCGAAGCGCGGCGGCGCCGCGCTGGAGGTATCCCGCGTCGACCCCGGAGATGACGTAGTCGAACCCCAACGACGTGTAGCGGTCGACGCCCTCGGGCGTCGTCGCGAGCGTGCCGACCGGCGTTCCGGTCTCGTCGCCCGCGGCGAGCACTTCGTCGACCGCGTCCCGAAACGGCTCGCCGCCGAACTCGCCGAAGACGCCGAGGTTCGCCGAGAGGTCGGCCGGACCGACGAACAGCGCGTCGACGCCGTCGGTGGCTGCAATGTCGGTCGCGTTCGCCATCCCCTGTTCCGTCTCGATCTGGACGATGAGCGCCGTCTCGTCGTTCGCCCGGTCGAGATATTCGCCGAGGTTCCGCCCGTAGCCGGAGGCGCGGGTGCCAGCGACCCCCCGAGAACCCTCCGGCGGGAACTTCGCCGCCTCGACCGCCTGCGCTGCCTCCTCCGGCGTGTCCACCATCGGCACCATCACGCCGACGACGCCGAGGTCGAGCAGGCGCTTGATGGCCCCGAGGTCGTTGTCGAGCGCGCGAGCCAGGGGGACGGCGTCGCCCGGAGCCGCCTCCACCGCGCGGACCTGTTCGGCGACCGTCTCCGTCGTGCTCGGCGCGTGTTCCGTGTCGAGCATCACGAAGTCGAAGCCGGGTGCGGTCATCTCGGCGACGGCGGGGTCGGACAGCGAGACCCACGTGCCGACGAGCGGTTCGGTGGCGAGGCGGTCGCGGAACATGGCACGAGTGCGACCGCCCGGGCGAAAAGTCGTGCGGGTCTGGATGAGGCCGTCGTCTCTTCGTCCCGAGAATCAGTCGTCGGTCGGCAGGTCGAGCCGCACTCGTCCACCCTCAGCTTCCGTTTCAGGGAATATCTTTCCGGGGTTGAGCGTGTCGTTCGGATCGAAGGCGCCCTTCACGCGGCGCATTAGCTCCACCCCGACGGCGCCGTGTTCGCGCTCGAGGTAGTCACGTTTCCCCGTGCCGATACCGTGTTCCCCGGTGGAGGTGCCACCGAGCTCGATGGCGCGTTCGACGATCTCCCGATAGACGCGCTCGCCGCGCTCTACCATCGCCTCGTCGTCCGGGTCGACGAGGACGGTGTAGTGGACGTTGCCGTCGCCCGCGTGGCCGAAGCAGGGGACGAGCAAGTCGTGTTCCTCGGCGAGCGACTTCGCGTATCGGATGATAGCTGGGAGTTCAGAGATGGGGACGGTGATGTCCCCCGGATGGAGCGGGACCAGATCGGGGTCGTACGACTGCAGCGCGAAGGCGAGTTCCTCGCGGGCTTCCCACAGCTCGGCCATCGCCTCGTCGCTCGCGATCTCGAACTCGATGGCGTCGTGGCTATCGAAGATTCCCCGACAGAACTCGATCTCCGTCTCGATGCCGTGGTTCGCGTGGAACTCGACGAATATCATCGCCCCCTCCGGCATATCGCTGTCCTGATACGCGTTCGCTATCGCGGCGGCCGTCTCGTCGACGAGTTCGATCTTCGCCACGTCGACGCCGGAGCGCACGGCGTCGAAGACGGCGTCGGCCGCGTCGCCGAGCGACGGGAACAGCGCGCGGCCGCCGCGAATCTGCTCCGGCCGGCCGGCAAGCTCCAGGGTCGCGCGGGTCACCACTGCGAGCGTTCCTTCCGAGCCGACGAGTACGTCCTTCAGATTGTAGCCGGCGCTCGTCTTCTTCGCCTTCGACCCGGCGGTGAACACCTCCCCGGACGCGGTGACGGCCTCGACTTCGAGCACCCAGTCGGCGACCTCGCCGTACTTCACCGTCTGCATCCCGGAGGCGTCGTTGGCGACCATCCCGCCGATGGTCGAGATGTCGCCCGACGAGGGGAGCGGCGGGAAGAAGAGCCCGTGGCTCGCGACGGCCTCGTCGACCGCGGAGCCCATCACGCCCGGTTGAACGTCCACCTGGAAGTCGTCCGGGCGGACCGCGAGCACGTCGTTCATCCGCATCAGGTCGAGGCTGATCCCCTCGAAGGCGGGGACGGCGTTGCCTTCGAGCGAGGTGCCGGCGGCGTACGGCGTCACGGGAACGCCACGCTCGTCCGCGGCGGCCAGCACCGCCGCCACGTCGTCGGTCGATTCCGGATAGGCGACCGCGTCGGGCGTGACGCCGTCCCCAGCGTTCTCGGCGCCCCAGTCGGCCGCGTGCGAGTCGCGGGCCGACTCTCCGAAGGAGACCTGCGCGTCCGGGAGCACGTCGGCGAGAAACGAGCAGTCGTGTGACATAGGGGAGTCGGACGACCCGACCGTGATAAATCTACCCACAGGGAACCGCTCGCCAGACGGGTCAGCGAAGTCCCCAAGTGCCCCCCGTGAGATGAACGACCGATGAAAGCCGTGCAGGTGACGGCGTTCGGCGACGCATCGACGCTGGAACTGACCGACGTGCCGAAGCCGGAGCCCGAGGAGGGAGAGGTTCGCATCGAGGTGAAGGCGGCCGGCATCAACTTCGCCGACATCATGCAGCGGCGGGGCCACTACCACGGCGGCCCGGAACCCCCGTACGTCGCCGGGGTCGAGGTCGCCGGCGTGATAGACGCGGTCGGCGACGGCGTCGGCCGGTCGGAAGGCGACCGGGTCGTCTCGATGGTCGGGGAGGGCGGCTACGCCGAGTACGCCATCGGCGACGCCCGGAGCCTGCTCGACGTGCCGGAGGGGATGAGCTTTGAGGAGGCGGCCGGCTTTCCGGTGCAGTTCCTCACGGCACACAACTGCCTCCACGAGTGGGGGGACCTCTCGGCGGACGAGACAGTGCTGATACACGCAGCTGCAGGCGGCGTCGGCACGGCCGCGGTGCAGATCGCGAGCGCGGCCGGCGCCCGCGTCATCGGGACGGCGTCGACGGCCGAGAAGCTCGAAACGGCCGCCAAACTTGGCTGTGACGTCTGTATCAACTACGAGGAGGAGGACTTCGTCGAGCGGGTCCACGAGGAGACCGACTACGGCGTCGACCTCGTCCTCGACGGAATCGGCGGAGAGACGACGGAGCGGTCGCTCGACGCGCTCGCCGAGTTCGGCCGGATGGTGAGCTTCGGCGCCGCGTCCGGCGAGCCCGGACGGCCGCCGACGGATCGGCTGCTCTTCGGCAACAAGTCGGTCGTCGGCTACCATCTCGGGCGCGCGGCGAATCGCAAGCCGATGAAGGTGATGGGCGCGGTGCCGGAGCTGACGGAACTGCTCGCTGACGGAACCCTCAAAGTCCAGCTCGGGCATACGTTCGACCTCGTCGAGGCGGCGGAAGCCCACGAGTTCATCGAGGATCGAAAGTCGAGCGGGAAGGTCGTCCTCGTTCCGTAGGGTGGTAATTCACTTCCGGCCGCTCGGCTAACGGTTTCGAGTCCTGAGCTCGAATCGGTTACCAACGTTCATTCGGATGGCAAGGTTTTCGTAGCGCCGGTCGGCACTGAGCCACGTATGAGTAACCTCGTCACGGACATCGAGGAGACGGCATCCGCACACCCCGACGCGACCGCCATCGGGTTCCGCGGACGCGAGTTCACGTACGGCCGGTTCTGGACGCGGACCGGGCAGTTCGCGCAGGCGCTGTCGGAGGCCGGCGTCGAACCCGGCGACCGCGTCGGCCTCTACCTGCCGAACCTCCCACAGTACGTGACGGCGTTCGTCGGCACGCTTCGCGCCGGCGCAATCGTCGTCCCGATGAACCCGCAGTATAAATCGCGCGAGATCAGCCACCTGCTCGCCGACTCGGGGGCGACGGCCGTCGTCGGGCTTGCCGACCTCGTCCCGCAGGTGAAGGAGGTTCAAGACGACACGGACGTCCACACCGTCGTCTCCGTCGGCGGCGACGCCGACGGCGCGACCGAGTTCGACGCGTTCCTCGCCGACGACACCCTCTCCGTCGTCGACCGCGCCGACGACGACGTGGCCGTCCAGCCGTACACTTCCGGCACGACCGGCCAGCCGAAGGGCGTGCTGCTCACCCACCACAACCTGTCGTTCGACGCCCGCGCGTCGGCCGAACTCCACGACGGCATCCTCGCCGACGACAAGATGCTCGGCGTCCTCCCGCTGTTCCACATCTACGGGATGACGATCACGATGATCGCGACGCTGTTCGACGGCGGCTCCTACTGGCCGATGGCCGAGTGGGACGCCGAGGCGACGCTCGAACTCATCGAGAGCGAGGGTATCACGCTGATGCACGGCGTCCCCGCGATGTACAACGACGTCGTGAACACGCCGGGGGCGGCGGAGTACGATCTCTCGTCGGTCCGATTCGCCAACTCCGGCGGCTCTTCGCTCCCCATCGAGGTGATGGAGCGGTTCGAGTCGATGTTCGACGTCGACCTGTTGGAGGGGTACGGACTCACGGAGACGGCGCCCGTCACCCACGCGAACCGGCCGGGCGACCGACGACCGGGCTCCATCGGGAAGACCATCCCGGGCGTCGAGTCGATGGTCGTCGATCACGACTTCGAGGAGCTGGACCCCGTGGAAAAGGGGCCGGTCGACGACGAGACGGAGCTCGACGACGTGGTCGGTGAGCTCGTGATCCACGGCCCGAACGTGATGGACGGATACTACGGGCTGCCGGAGGCGAACGACGAGGCGTTCACCGAGGCCGACGGCAAGCGGTGGTTCCACACCGGCGATATCGGCTATCACGACGAGGACGGCTTCTTTTACGTCGTCGACCGCGAGAAGCACATGATCGTCACGGGTGGGTACAACGTCTACCCGCGAGAGGTCGAAGAGCTCCTCTTCGAACACCCTGACATCGCCGACGCTGCCGTGGTCGGCATTCCCGACGACCGGCGTGGCGAGACGGTGAAGGGCTTTGTCGTCCCGACGCCGGACGCGGAGGCGACCCCGGAGGACATCAAGCAGTACTGTCTCGACAACCTCGCCGAGTACAAACACCCCCGCGAGGTGGAGTTCGTCGAGGAACTCCCCCGGACGACGACCGGGAAGGTCCAGAAGTTCGAGCTCCGGAACGAGTAGCTGGTCAACCGCCCTCTTTCAGCAACGTTCCGGCGACGAGCAGGAGACACGCGACGGCGACGGCCGCGCTCGCGAGATACGTCGGTCCGTACCCCACGCGTTCGACCGCCGGCAGCGCGACGAGCGGGCCGACCGAGAGGCCGAGGTCGCCGAACACGTTGTAGAGCCCGCCGAGCTTTCCCACGTCCTCGCCCGGCGAAATGTCGCCGAGCGTCGCGAGCAACACCGGTCCCACGCCGCCGGTCCCCGCGCCGACGAGCACCGTGCCGAACGTGACCGAGGCGAGCGTCTGGAACGACGCGAGCGTCACGAATCCGATGGCGAGCAGCGCGAACGCGGGGACGGTCACGAGCGCGCGGACGGCCATCGCGTCCGAGACGCGGCCAGCGACGACCGTTGCGCCCGCCGACGCGACGACGCCGATGCCCATCACGAGCCCGGAGACGCCGGCCGCCGTTAACCCGACCGCACGGAGGTCCAGCACGGTCGCGTACTTGACCGCGGTCGTGAGCAACACGCCGCCGAACAGCAGGCGAACGCCGGCGTTCGCCACGCCGACGGGCAGCACGTCCGGAACGGCGCGGACGGTCGCCGGAAGCTCGCGAAGCCGGGTCACGCCGGGACCTGCTTGCCCGGACTGCACGTCCGGCAGGACGTACCAGCCGAGGACGCCGGCACAGAGTGCGAGCGTCCCCGCGGTGAGAAACGCCGTGCGGATGTCGAACACGTCGGCGACGATGCCGCCGACAACGAGGCCGGTCGGGAAGCCGAGCGACTGCCCGGCGCGCATGTAGCCGGTCCAGCGCCCGCGGTTCCGTTCGGAGGTGACGCCGGTGATGATGGCGAACGCACCCACGAAGACGAACGCGCTGCCCAGGCCCCAGAACACCCGCGCCAGGACGAACACGAGCGCCGGTGCCGAGACGCTCCCCACCGCCGGGAGGACAGCGACCTCGACGCGAGGAGTGTACAGTCCGGCGACGTAGCCGAACGGCGCGAGCCCCTGGACGAACAGTCCGACCACCATCGGTCGACGGGGGCCGACGGAGTCGATGATACCGCCCGCCGGCGTGTTCATGCCGAGCCGAGCGATGCGGTTCGCGGAGAGGATGACTCCGAGCATCGCGGCGGAGATGCCGAGATACTGATCGAGCAACGGGAGGGTCGGAAACGCGACGCCGGTGGCGAGGCCACCGAGGAAGACGCCGGCAGTCACCGCTACCGCGACCGTTCGGATGCTCCCCTCGTCGCGGTCGCGGTGCACACCCTACCTCGGCGGAGCAACGGCTTACAAAAGTAGCGAAAGCGTCTGAACGAGCATCTGCTGTTAAATCGGCAGCGGCGACGTGTCGATGCCGGCGCGGCGGCCGTCGAGCACCGCGAAGCGGTCTCCGCGGCGCGTCTCCAGCCAGTACAGCAGTCGCTCTGCCCACTCGAGCTTCCGCCGCTTCGACTCGCCGACAGACGTGTCGTCGAAATCCCAGCCGGGGAAGACGAGTTCGGCTGCGCCGAAGTGGTCTGCGACGAACGCGGCCCGATCACCGTCCGTGAACCCACCGAAGTTCTCCGTCGGTCCCCTCGGTGCGCACTGCACCGTCGGCAACACGTGCTCGTCGTCGAACGTCGGGACGTGCCTGCGGACGGCGTCGGCGTTGTCGCCGTGTGCGTGTGCCGCGACGACGACGTTTTCCCGAGTGAGGCGACGGGCAGTCCCCGGGTTCTTGTCGAGGTCAGTGACCATCAGGTCGACGGCCACGTCCGCTTCACGGAGTGTGTCGGCGGCGACGCTCGCGGCGACGACGGCGTCGGCTTGCCGAGCGGCGGCGAGTTCCTCGGCCAGCGTGTCGGCACCGCCACACACTGCCACGCGTGCGCCGTCCAGCGACGCAAGCCGGGGACTGTCGAACGGCCCACACAGCGACGCGAGCACGTCACGTGCCTGCTCGTCAGCAGCTTCGGCGAATCCGAAGTCGTCCAACACCCGTCGGTAGACGGGTTCCCACGTCTCGTAGCGCATCACTCGAAGAATGTACCGCGGGCCGACCGGCCACAGAGTACCCCTACCCGGCGTGACCGGCCGGCAGCCGTTCGGCGGTTGCTCCGGCTCTGGTATAAGCTTTCTCTTGCTGATGGCGGCGCTTGACCTCCTGAGCAGCCGTCTGTCTGACGCTCGCGTGACATCTTACGGGAGTGTCGCCCCGATGGCGTCGAGGCGTGCGCGCACCGGCGTCTCAGCCGCGATAGCTGCATCGCGGAGCGCGGCGACGGTTCCGATTAGCAGCGTTCCACCCGTTCCCGCCGCGACGGTGAGGCCGTCTACCTCCGTGGCGAGGGTCTCGAGGGCCGTGCGTTCCTCCTCGTTGAGCTCCGAGAGCTGGAAAACGCGCGTCGTAGCCGCTTCCGCATCGCCGTCGGCGCCAATTCGGTCGAAGTGTCGTTCGGCGTCGGCGGCGGTCCGCACGTCGAGCTCCTCGACGCCAGCATCGGGGTCGCGTAGTCGGGCGGGACTGAACCGGTCACCCACTTTCACCGCGTCGAGCGTCTCGCGGACATCGTGGGTCCGGACGACGTGTGCCCCCCGTTCGATTGCCATAGCAGTCGCTGCGAGCGAGACGGGGAGCGCCTCCTCGGTCGAGCGGCCAGCTAGGTCGCGCAGGAAGTTCTTCCGGTTGATCGAGACGAGGATCGGCTGACCGTAGCCGCGAAATTCGCGGAGTCGGTCGAACGTCTCGCGGTCGTCTTCGAGCGTCTTGGCCTCGGACCAGCCGCCGAAAGCAGGGTCGACGATGGTCTTGTCCGTCAGCCCGTTCATCGCGAGGGCGTCGTATATGTCGTCGATGTCCTCGACGGCACCGGGTCGTTCGAGGTCCGGCGGTGAGGCCATCTTCCCGACCGCGACGTCGTACTCTTTGCAGACGCGCGGCATCTCCGGATCGGCGAAGCCGCAGATGTCGTTCACCATGTCGAAGCCGGCGTCGAGTGCAGCCTCAGCTACCTCGTGATAGCGCGTCTCGATAGAGAAGACGGCGTCGCCGGAGACTGATTCGAGCGTCTCGACGGCCGTTTCGAGACGTTCGAGCTCTCCTTCCGGCGAGAGCACCTCGAACTTCTTGTTCGCCGACTCGAGCCCGACGTCGACGATGTCCGCCCCCTCGTCGATGAGCTGTTCGTCGACGTACGTCGCCGCCTCGCCCGGGTCGTCGAAGACGCTCGGGTCGTACGGCGACTCCTTCGAGACGTTGAGCACGCCCATGATCCGGGTCGGGTAGTCGTCGCCGATCCCCAAGCCGGCGGCGTCCACGGTTCGCATGGCAGAATTGACGGGCGCGAGCGCGATAAATCCGGGGATAGCGGCGGCGCTCTGTCGTACTATAGGGCGAACAGACGGGACGACGCAGTTCCCCGACGGGCGTCCCGTACTCCCGCCTCGACCCGTCGGGGCAGCACTCAGCGCACGGGACGGGTGGCCGCGCCATTCGATATAAACCCTCGTCGCTCCGCGCCGCTTTTGTTCGGCGAGCGCCGACCCGACGCCATGGGAAAAGTCTCCATCGCGCTGCGTGGGTGGCGCTTCGACGAGGCAGACGTCTTCACCGACGAGGGAGAGCTCCGCCCGCTCGACGAGATGGACCAGGACACGCGCGAGCGGATCGTCAGGCTCTCCGTCGTCGCCGGGCAGCCCTGCGACGCCTGCTGGCTCGTCCACGGCGACGCGAACATCCAGCAGTGTAACGTCGCACGCATCGTCTACGGCGAACCACTCCACGAGGTCGTTCTCTGCGCTGAGCACGAACCGGACTTCCTCTACTGGTTCCGCGAGGAAGGCGGCGACGAGCTGACGAGCCGGCCGAGCGACTTCGAGGACGCGTTCTACGAGTGGTTCGACGACGGGAACCGCGCGCCAGAGGACTACGGCGGGATGGAGTACGTGAACACCGACCCCGACGACGTGCCCCGCCCCCAGCCGGACGTCGAGCTGCCGACGCTCGAGGAGGAGCTCGAGAAGCTCGACGACGAGGAACTCGACGCGCTCGACGTGGACCTCGACGATCTCGATCTCGACGACCCCGACGAGACGAACGGAACGGACGACGACGTGCCGGACGACTCCCGGTTGGGCGACCTCGACGTATGAGCATCGCCGTGGCCGTGGTCGGCGCGGAGACGCCGGGAAACGTCGGCACCATCGCCCGGGCGATGAAGAACTTCGGGCTCTCCGACCTGTATCTCGTCGACCCGCCCGACCTCGACCCGGACGGTGAGGCATACGGCTTCGCCGGGCAGGCTCGCGAGGACGTCCTGCCGAACGCGACGGAGACGACACTCGACGCACTCGTCGAGCGGTTCCACACGGTCGGAACGACCGCCGTTACGAACGAGGACGCACGAAAGCACGTCCGATACCCGTTCAAGACGCCCGCAGAGCTGGCTGACTCGCTCGCCGGTGTCGAGACCGAGACGTGCGTGGTATTCGGCCGCGAGCGCGTCGGCCTGACGAACGACGAACTCGCCCACCTCGACGAGATCGTCTCCATCCCGGCCAGCGCCGAATATCCCGTGTTGAATCTCGGACAGGCCGCGACGGTCGTGCTGTACGAGCTTCGCGACCGCACCGTCGAGGCGACCCAACATCCCGACGCTATCGAGCGCGCGTCTCAGCGAGAAATCGAGGGGCTCCACGGACAGTTCGCCGCACTGCTCGCGGCGATAAACCACCCGAAAGGGAAACGGGACAAGGCTGAGCGACTCTTTCGGCGCGTGGTCGGGCGTGCACATCTCACGCCCCGGGAGGCACGGACGCTCCGCGGCATCTTCCGTCGCGCCGGCGACTTCGCCGAACCGCCGGACGGCGACGAGCGCTGAGTCGAGCAGGAGCCTCTACTGCGCTACGCTACTGCCTCTGTGGGGTCGTACGTCGATTCGAGATACGAGACCAGCCCGGCAACGATCTCCGGTCGGAACGTCCAGAAGCCGTCGTAGCTGCCGGGCTTCCGCTCGAAACACAGCAGCGCACCCATTCGGTCGGGATCGCCGGCCCCGTCGTACGCGACGAACCACGAGTCGCGAATCTCCGCCGCGTCGCTTCCGTGGACGGTCGCACCCTCGATGCCGGGATCTGCGTCCGGCTCGCCGTAGAGGTGGATGTCGACCTCAGTGTCCGCGAGCGCCTGATACAGATCGTGGGTGCGCTCGTCGGCGCCGATGCGAGAGAGTCGCTGGAATCCGGCGTGGAGCGTCCCGGCCTCGCGGCGCCGTGCCGCGCGCTCGAACAGGCGGCTCGTCCGCACGAGTTCGCGTCGGGTGACGTTCCGCACGCCGAACTCTGCTGCGACGACCTCCGAGAACACGGTCGAGAGGTCGCGCTGGTCGGGAAGCTGGTCGCCTTCGAACCCGTCGGCGGAGACGCGGACGCGCTCGACCGGCTCGGCTGCGACGAGTTCGTCGCCGCGTGACAGGACCACGAACGAGGCGGGACCGTCCGGGAGCGTCGCCCCGCGCACCTCCACGTTCAGCCGCGAGAGCAGCCGCTCCAGCTCCGCCCTGGCGTCGTCGGGTGCGTTGACCACGAAGAGCGTTAGCCGTTCCGAGGCGACCTGTTCGAACACGGCCTGCAGCGACTCCGGAGTGGGCGCATCCGGGCGCTGGCTGGGCGGCGCGACCGTCGCGTCGCTGCCGCCCACGCTCACCCACTGTGTCGTCGTGTCGTCGCGGACGACTCGCAGCATCGACCCGCGCTCCCCGTCCCGGAACTCGATCCGCTCGTCGAACAGCGGGAGCACGGTCTGAAGAAACTCGTCTTCCTCGTCGTCGACGACGTAGAAGCCGACCGCGCCGCGCGCCTCTATCTGCTGTGTAAGGGTGTGGACGAATCGGTAGAGCCGCTTCGGATCGGCGTAGATCGACAGCGTCGTCACCGAGTCGATGACGACCCGAATCCGGTCGTAGCCGGCTTCGGAGAGGTCCTCGAACGCCTCGGAGAGCGCGATGCTGAGGCCGGTCAGGTCGGCTGGCGACGCGATAGAGCGCACGTCTGTAGCGTCGGGGGTTGAGCGGGTACAGTCGACGAACCGGACGCCGTCGCTGTCGAGCGTGGGATACTGTTCGCGGAGCCGCGAGACGGACTCGTCCGAGGTCACGACGAGACACCCCTCGCCGTCGTCGAGTCCGACCGTTGCGAGCGCCGAGAGCGTCCGCCACTTGTCCGTGAGCGGGGGACCGAGACAGACGACGTTCGTCCCCGCGTCGACCCCCTCGACGGGGAGCGTCGTTCCACTCGAATACATTGCCCTCTGTACGACCCGTGGTCTGAAAAGCCAGCCGGTCAGGCGCGCTTCTGTATCTCCTCTCGCAGCACCGCCGAGACGACCTCGCCGTCGGCTTTCCCGCGGAGCGCACCCATCGCCTCGCCCATCAGCCCGGAGAAGGCAGCCATCCCCTCTTCGTTCACCTGCGCCTCGTTGCGCTCGACCACGTCGACGACCGCCTCGCGGACTTCCGTCTCGCTCACGCCGGCGAGTCCGGCCGCCTCGACGGCCTCTTCGGCCGACAGCGACGGATCTTCGGCCAGCGTCGTGAGCACCTCGTCGAGGCCTTCCTTTGCGAGCTCGCCCGACTCGACGAGGCCCAACGCGTCGAGGAGTGTCTCCTCGGAGAGGCGGTTGACCGGCACGTCGTCACGGCGAAGCTCCGTGAGCGTCGATTCGAGCGTCGTCGCCGCGACCGTCGCATCGACGCCGGCCTCGACGGCTCGCTCGAAGGTCGGCATGTGCGCGCCGTACGCGACCTGCTCTGCGAGCCCGGCGTCGAGTCCGTACGCTGTCTGGTAGCGCTCGACCCGCTCGGTGAGGAGTTCCGGCGGCTCGACTCCCTCCGGATCGGGTTCGACGGGCGGCACGTCGGTCTCCGGATACATCCGGGCGGCGCCCGGCAGCGGGCGAAGATACCGCGAGGTCCCGTCGGGCTGTGCGTCGCGCGTCTCTTCGGGGACGCCCTCGATTGCGGTCTCGGCGCGCGCCGCGACCGCCTCGATGGCCGCCGCCGCGACCTCGGCGTCGGCGGCGACGAGCGCGACCGCGTCCTCCTTGTCTGCATCGACCGCCGTCCGGAGCGTCTCGACCTCCGTGTCGGTGACGCCGTACGCCGGCAGTTCGTCCGTGTGGAAGATGCCGCCGGCGCCGTGGCGCTTCGCGTGATCGGACAGCTCCGTACCGAGCCGGCGATCCGGCTGTATCTCCCGTCCGACGAGGCCGTCGAAGCCGCGCAGGACGACGGCCTCGACCGCTTCAGCGCCCGCGATGACCCCGCTGTCGGTGTCCTCGAACACGTCTGTCACGTCGTGGGTATCACCGACCGCAGCGCCGCGGTCGCGGAGCGTCTCTGCGACGTCGAGCAGTTCGACCTGCCGTCCGACCTCGCCGCGCACGATGTCCTCGAGGTCGTCGAGCGACTGCACGCCCTTCAGTTCGACCCGTGCGCCCTCCGCGATGGAGACGTTCACGTCCTGTCGGATGGTGCCAAGCCCGCGCTTCACCTTCCCAGTCGAGCGGAGCAACATGCCGATGCGCTCTGCGGCCGCCCGCGCCTGCTCCGGCGACCGGATGTCCGGCTTCGTCCCGATTTCGACCAGCGGGATGCCGAGCCGGTCGAGCCCGAAGGTAACCCCGTCCTCGGCCTCCTCGATCCGCGCGGCAGACTCCTCTTCCAGCATCAGGTCCTCGATGCCGACGGGCCCCTGTGGCGTCTCGATCTCACCGTCGTTCGCGACGAGCGTCGACCGCTGGAAGCCGGAGGTGTTCGAGCCGTCGACGACGATCTTCCGCATCACGTGGGCCTGATCGACGACCGTGGCGTCGAGCAGTGTGGCGATTTCGAGTGTCGTCTCCAGCGCCTCCTCGTCGAGTCGCCGCGGGGGCTCGTCGTCCTCCTCGACGAGACACGTCGAGTCGTAGGCGAGATACGTGAACTCCCGGTCGACGCGCGATTCCTCGAGCGCAGCCTCGTCGATCTCGCCGAGCTCCGAGCGCGTCGGGTGGAGGTAGCGGGTGAACGACCGGCTCGACTCTCCTGGCTCGCGTCGGACGGTCGGGCAGTTACAGAAGAGCTTCGTCGCCGTGTCGAGCTGCTGGTGGATCTCGAGGCCGGCGACGAGCCCGAGTTCCTCGTAGTCGTACTCGGTCATTACGACACTGTGGTGCCGCGGACGGCAAAAAACCATTCAGTCGCGGGCGACCGGCGGACCCTGGTCCACCGTCGTGTGAGCAACGAGAGCCGGCAATCTGGGCCGATAGTCGCGCGCCTTTGCGACCGACGGCCGACGGTCCGCCGTGTATCGGCCCCTCGCAGCGGCGCTCGTCGTTCTCCTCGCTGGCTGTGGAGCGGCGGTGCCAGACGCGTCGCCGGCGGGGACGGGGACGGTGACGCCGGTGCCCGTCCCGAGCGATTCGTCGTCCGATGCGGGCCCGTATCCCCCCGGGCTCGCCCCGGGCGAGGTCGAAGCGACAGCGCTCGCGTCGGCGACGGAACGTTCCCTGAACGGCACCGGCTTCTCGTTCCGACTCGACCGCCGGCAGGCCCGCCCGGAACGCTCGTTCGGGACGGTGTACGTCGGCAACCGGCTGCGGGTCCACGCCGCGGCCGACGGTCGGTATCTGCTCAACCGGAGCAACGTGTCGGAACGAGGCGGCGTGGTCGCGGTCGAGCGGTTCCGGAACGCGACGTACGTAGACGGCGACCGTGCGGTGGTGACGGACGGTGATGGGGTGGTCCTCCGTGACGTGGAGAAAGAGGAGCAGACGGCGCCTGCCGCGCGGGCAGCGGCGCTCGTGCGCCGTCATCTCGCGGTCGAGAACGCGACGGTCGAACGCTCGGCGAACGGGACCGCCTTCGTGCGGGGGTCCGGAACCTCGCTCCCCAACGCTTCGCAGTACGCGGTCACCGCCGTCGTCGCGGCCGACGGGACCGTCACCCGGTTCGAGGCGGTGTTCGTCCGCGACGACCGGGTGCAGTTCGTCCGCTTCCGACTCGACCGGAACGCGACGTTCGAGCCGCCCGACTGGGCGGTGAACGCGAGCGGCTAATCGTCCCCGAGGATGACGCGGTGCGTCATCGCCTCGGGATCGAGCACCTCGTCGGCCTCCGCCTCGGAGAGGTAGCCCTCCGCGACGACGACCTCGCGCACCGTCTTCTCCTCGTCGAGCGCCTTCTTCGCCACCTTCGACGCCTTGTCGTAGCCGATGGTCGGGTTCAGCGCCGTCGCGAGCGCCATCGACTGTTCGACCTGTGACTCCATGTGCTCGCGGTCGGCCTCGAGCTTCGCGACGAACCGCTCGCCGAAGGTCTCGGCCGCGTTCGCGAGCATGTTCGCCGACTGCAGGTAGTTGTGCGCGATGACCGGCTTGTAGAGGTTGAGGTCGATCTGTCCCTCGGCTGCGCCGGCCGACACCGCCGCGTCGTTGCCGACGACCTGCTTGTGGACCTGGTTGACCGCCTCGGCGACGACCGGGTTGATCTTCCCGGGCATGATCGAGGAGCCGGGCTGGTTCTCCGGCTGGTCGAGCTCGCCGAGGCCGTTGCGGGGCCCGGAGGCGAGCAGCCGCAGGTCGTTCGCTATCTTGTTCAGCGAGCCGGCGACGACCCGCAGGGCGCCGTGCGCCTCGTTCATCGCGTCGTGGGCAGCCTGCGCCTCGAAGTGGTCGTCGGCCTCGCGGAACTCCAAGCCCGTCTCCTCGGCGATGTACTCGGCCGCGCGCTCGGGGAACTCGGGGTGGGTGTTGAGCCCGGTGCCGACCGCGGTGCCGCCGAGCGCGAGCTCCGCGAGCCGGTCGCGCGTCGACTCGACCCGCTCGATCCCCTTCTCGACCTGCGTGCGATAGCCGCCGAACTCCTGTCCCAGCCGGACCGGCGTGGCGTCCTGCAGATGGGTTCGGCCGGTCTTCACGACGTCGTCGAATTCCGCTTCCTTCGCTGCGAGTTCGTCAGCGAGCGTCTCCAGCGCCGGAATCACGTCCTTCGCTGCGGCCTCGAGCGCGGCAACGTGCATCGCAGTCGGAATCACGTCGTTCGACGACTGTCCGTAGTTGACGTGGTCGTTCGGGTGGACGATCCGGTCGCCGATCCCCTCGCCGAGTATCTCCGCGGCCCGGTTGGCGATGACCTCGTTCGCGTTCATGTTCGAGGAGGTGCCGGAGCCGGTCTGGAACACGTCGACGGGGAACTGGTCGTCGTGGTCGCCGGCGATCACCTCGTCGGCCGCCGCGACGATGGCGTCGGCCTGTTCGTCGTCGAGAAGGCCGAGGTCGTTGTTCGCGCGTGCGGCAGACTTCTTCACGATACCGAGCGCGCGGACGAACCGACGGCCGAACGTGATCCCCGAAACTGGGAAGTTCTCGACGGCGCGCTGGGTCTGTGCGCCCCAGTAGGCGTCCGCGGGCACCTGCATTTCGCCGAGGCTGTCCGATTCGACTCTGAACTCGTCGTCGCTCATACTCGCCGGGTCGCATGGTCGAGAATAAAAGCCACCGAAACTGGCAGCGCCCAGGATCGAGGGTGGTCGGTTGCGACGATTCCCCCGAGATTTCCCGCGGGGGTGACGTTTAACACCCGCGGTCGAGAGGTTTCCGTATGGCACTCGAAACAGTACTTCTCGCAGTCGGCGGCGAATCGGACGACCGCTACGGTCGTCTCGCCGCGGTAACGGAAGACATCGTCGGTACGTCGAACGCGACGGTCATCCTCGGACACGTCTTCTCCGAGGAGGACTACGCTGAGACCGTCGACCGGCTCGAGTTCGACGACGACACGGAGGTGTCTCCGGACGCTGTCGCCGGCCGAAACGTTCCGATACGGACGCTCCGGGAGCGATTCGAGGCGTCCGATATCGACGTGACCCACCGGGGCGCCGTCGGCGACCGCGCGGCTCAGATCGTGAGCCTCGCGAAGGAGGAGGACGCCGACCTCGTCGTCGTCGGGGGGCGGCGACGATCGCCGACCGGAAAAGCCGTGTTCGGCTCCACCGCACAGGAGATACTGCTCGACGCACCGTGTCCGGTGACGTACGTCAGGCGCGAGCTCGAGTAGCCGCGACCAGTTTCTCGAGGCCGAACCGCTCCACCGCCGCGTCCGCATCCGGAAGCGGCTCGTCTGCTGTCCGGCACTCCGCGGCCGTGTGGGCCGGTCGAATCTACGGCGTCTGCGTCGTCAGCTCTAGCGCGTGGATGTCCGTCGTCATGTGGCCCTCGAGGGCGTCGTACACCATCTCGTGTTGCTGGACGAGCGGGACCCCCTCGAACGCCGGGGAGACGACCTCCGCGGCGAGGTGGTCGTCGTCGTGCTGGCCGCGTGCGCGGGAGACGGTCGCCTCGGCGTCCTCGATACCATCCTCGATGAGCCGCTCGACCTGTTCTGGGTGCATACCCGACGGGACGACGCCGGGACGCAAAAGCGCGACGGCGGCGGCGGTCGAAGGAGACAGTTCAGGGACGTGCCGAACGGCGTCGAAATCGCCGGTCAGGTCCACCGGTCGAGCCCGGTCTGGACGAGCGAGCTCTCGATCCGCTCGAAGCCGCGCTCCACCTCCTCGGCCGCCACCTCCCACTCGTCGATGACGTAGCTGCGCGCGGCGGCGACGTCCGGGTCGATATTCGCGTCGAACGTCGCGTCGTCGGTCACGTCGGGGTGGAGAAACAGCTCGCGGATGAGGTCGGCACCCTCGACGTACGCGTCCCGCGCCTCGAGCGCGCCCCACAGGTCGCCGTGCTCGCGCACGAGCGTCACCGCCGTCTTCGGGCCGACGCCGTCGATGCCCTCGTTGAAGTCGGTGCCCATGAGGATTCCGACGTCGACGAGCTGCTCCCACGTCAGCTCGTGTTCGTCGAGCGTCGCCTCGAAATCCATCAGCTCCGGGTCACCCTTCGAGGTGAGCTGTCGCAGCGTCAGCGGCGCGCCGAGCAGCAGCGTGTCGTAGTCTTCGCTCGCGACGTAGTCCACCGTCCCGCGGCGGGCCATATGTGCCGCCTGCGCCTCACCCTCCGCCGGGGCCTCGACGATGGGGACGTCGAGTCGACGGAGTAGCCCGCGCGTCGTCTCCTGGATCGTGTCCGTGAGCCGTTGCGTGCGCGACTGCAGCGTCGCGATCCGGGCCGCGTCCTCGCCCTCTTCTTTCGCCTCCGCGAGCTCCGCCTCGTAGCGCTCGCGCTGCTCACGTCGCTCTTTCACCTCGTCGTCTTTCAGCTCGGTGACGCCCCCGTCGAAGACGAACACCGGCGTGATGTCGTGCTCGAAGAACTTCGGGAGCCCCTGCACGACGCCGATGAGGTTCGCCACCTCCTCGCCGCCCGTCGTCGTGTACGCGCCGTCGCGCGTGAACCGGACCGTCGTGGTGAGATACCGATAGAGCCAGTTGTGCGCGTCGACGGCGACGACGCTTCCACCGATATCGTCGAAGGAGACGTCCGAGATGGTCGCGATGGAACGCAGATCCGAGTTGCCCATGGCGGGGGTTCGGGACGGCGCCGCTTGAAGCCTATCGGTCGCGACCTACCCGTCCCCGTCGTCGCGTCGGTCCTGGCGATCACCCCGTGGACCGGTGGACCAGGGGGTGTCAGACGTCCCGTCTGGCGTATCGTGACCTCTTGGGTCGGTGTCACGGCGGGCGACGCGTTCGGCGTCGTCGCGGGCCATCGTTTCGCGGTTGCGGCCTTCCGCGCGGACCAGCGCGTACAACACGAACGGAGCGACCACCGCAAGCAGCGCGAACAACGCGAACGCGCCGAGCGCCGCGTCGGTCATCAGCCGAGGAACACGTCGACGATGTCGGAGCTTCCGGACGTGTGATCGCGGTACAGCTCCGAGTAGCCGCAGTTCGTACAGGAGACGACCTTGAAGGAGTTCGTCTGGATGTCGAACATCTTCGAGAGGCCGCCGCCGGTCGTCGAGATGCTGCCGACGTCGGTCTCCTCGTGACCACATTTCGGACAGCCGCGGTCGTCGGTAGCGGTGGAGGGCATACGCCGAAAACTGCAAGCTTCGCCGACAAATGTCTTGTGCCAGTCAGTTCGCGCGTGTGAGCGCGTCGGTCACGCGCTCGCGGCGCTCGCGGATGACGCCGACTGCGGCCGCAGCGTCGGCCAGCACGGGATCGGGAACCGGGAACGAGTCGTACAGGTACGTCGGTATCTCCGCGCTCATCTCGGCGAGTCGCCGCGAGCGCGTCGTCGTGCGTTCGCGGACGTGCTCTTCGAGCGTTTCGAGCCGCCGCCAGCGTGCTTCGAGATCACCGAAGCCAGCGTCCGAGCCGACCCCGTCGACGAGTTCGCGCGACTCCGCGAGCGCAGCGACGAAGGAACGTTCGTCCTCTGCGAGCGTCCGCTCCTCCTCGTCGAGCCGGTCGAGGAGGTTGCGCCGCTGGGCCGCTGCCGCCTCCGCTCGCTTTGCGAGTACCGTCCGCAGGCCCGGCGTGATGTCACGCCCCTCGGCGAGCGCGCCGCCGGCATCCGGTCCTAGCTCGGCGCGCGCGTGTTCCCCGAGCGTCTCGTCGTAGTCCTCCTCGAAGTGGTCGACGGCCATCGCCGTCTCGCGATACATCTGTCTGATCCGCTCGATGTCGGGCTGGCCGTCGGGGGGATCGGTGCTGCTGCGCGCGACGACCGGGCCGTCCGCAAACGCCTCGGCGGACGCCGTATTTCGGGGCGAGAACGCGCGAACCCGCTCGCCGAACCGCTCGAACGCGGCGAGCTCGGCGGCAACCCGGTCGCGCTCTCTGTCGACCGCGTCGCGAGCTGCGGCGAGATAGGAGAAGGCCGCGACGGCGCCGATGATCCAAAGCGTCGCGAGCACCGCGAGCTCGACGAGCATCGCGACCGTAACCGGCCCCCACGGGGTCTGAATCGCTCCGTTCCCGGCAGGCTCGGCGACCCCCATCACCGTCAGCGAAATCGTCATGGTATCTGCTACCACAATCTCCTCGTACAAATAGTTCCGCGTCAACGACCCGATTGGTCGCACTTCGGTGACCCCCGCTCCGACGAAACGCGACTCGGCGGGTCCGTCCGCCCGTCGACGAATCGTCGTTCCGTCGACGAGAGTTCTCGGTCGTGAAAGCGGGCGAGCCCCCGGTGGTACCGTGCCGGCTCGCGGCCGCTCGGTCGCTCCAAAACGAGTTCTGCGATCCCCGTCTCCCGCCCGGTGAAACCGAAGCCGGCCTTGTAGAGCGCCTCGTACGCGAAGGGGTTGTTGACCGCGATCCGAACGCGCTCGTAGCCGCGGTCGAGGGCGCGCGTCGCGACCGAATCACAGAGTCGAGGCCCCAGTCCGTGACCGCGCCGATCGGCGCGGACGGTGACGTAGCGGAGCCACAGCGCCCCGTCGTCGGTCCGGTCCTCATTGAACGCGACAGCCGCGACGACCGATTCGTCGAACGCTCCTTCGGGGTCGTCGCTCCCCTCGCGGATGACTGCCTTTCCCGTGTTTGTCATCGTGAATTTCCCGGCGTAGCTGAACTGGCGCCAGTCGAGGCGGAGCCGCGGTCCGTCCTCGCCCGTCGCGGCCGGGTGCCAGCCGAGGATCGTCACGGAGTCCATACGCAGCGTCGGACGGGAAGGCGGAAACGAATTACCCTCTCGACCCATCGGAGCCCACGTGAGCGACCACGACGAACTGCGGCACCTCTCGGGACCGGACGTGACCCGCTTCGATCGGTTCGCCCGGCTGTACGACCTCGCGATGCCATCGGCCGACGCGGCCACGCTAGAGCGCGGTCTCGGATACGCGACCCGCGACGTGGATCGACTCCTCGACGTCGGCGGGGGAAGCGGTCGCGCCGCGAGCGCGCTCGGCGGTGCGGTCGTCGTTGACCCGGCACGAGGCATGCTCACCGAGGCGCGCGACGCCGGCAACACTCCCGTCCGTGGAACCGCCGAGCGGCTCCCGGTCCGCGACGAGAGCGTGGACGCGGTGACGATCGTCGACGCGCTCCACCACTTCGCGTCCCCGGAACGGGCGGTCGCGGAGGCTGCACGCGTACTCCGCCCCGGTGGGGTGCTCGTCGTTCGAGAGTTCGACCCGCAGACTCTACGTGGCCGCGCGCTCGTTGCCCTCGAGCACGCAGTCGGCTTCGACTCTCGGTTTTTCGACAGCGCGACGCTTCTCGAAACTATCCGCGAGGCGGGGCTGTCGGCGTTCCGTCCCGAGGCGGGCTTCGCGTACACCGTCGTCGGCGTAAAGCCGCCTTCCCGGAAGCAAGGAACCTAAGCCCTCGCCGGTCCGAGCGGAGGCATGCTCCGCCCGGAGGTCACGAGCGACCGGACGACCGTACTGCTGCTCGCGGGCGACGTGCTCTGTATCGCGCTGTTCGCCACCGTCGGCGCGCTCCAGCATCCGTCACCAGACCCGCTGCTCCGCAGGGTACCGGAGATCGCGGCCCCCTTCCTGTTCGGGTGGCTCGTCGTCGGCGGCTTCGCCGGCGTGTTCGACCGGGAGGTGTACGTCGAGCCTCGTCCGCTGGTCGTTGCCGTCGGCATCGGTTGGCTCGGCGCGGACCTCGTCGGGCAGCTACTCCGAGCGACGACGTCACTTCGCGGCAGCGCGGCGCCGACCTTCTTTCTCGTCACGCTGTTCGTCGGCGGTGGGCTGCTCCTCGGATGGCGACTGCTCGCCGCGCGAACGCTGAGTTAAGCCCGGGCGAGGTAGAGCCCGATACCGGCCGCGACGAAGCCGAATCCGGCCAGCGTCGCGAACAGCGCCGTCGAGGTGGCAACGGTAAGGATGCCGCCGGCCACCGCACCGCCGAGCGCGCCGACGCCGAAGACGCCGAGGTACGTGTAACCGTAGGAGAGCCCGCGCGCACCGGCTGGGGTGTACTCGGCGACGGTCGCCTGGTAGAACGGCTGGACGACGAACAGCGCGACACCCATCAGCGCCGATACGGCGAGCAGCGGGAACAGCCCGGCTGTCGCGACTGGAAGATAGACCACCGCGAGAATGGCGAGTGCGCCGTAACCGTACGCCAGCCCGCGTTCGACGGGGATGCGGTCCGTGAGCCGGCCGCCGACGTACTGCCCGAACACGCCGGCCATCAGCAGCCCGACGTAGACGTAGCGGTTCGGTTCCACGGTCCGCCCGGCCACGTCGACGGCCGTGAGCGAGTCGAATCTGGAGAGCAGCTCCGGGAGGAAGGTGAGAAAGCCACGGTAGTAGAGCCCAGAGAGCATCACGACTGCGAAGACGAGCAGGAAGGGCCCCACGAGAAGCCGGCGGGAGTCGGCGAGGAACTCGGCGAGCGAGGAGACGCTCCCGGAGGCGCGCGCGTCCCCGCTGCCGTCGGCAGCAGCTGCGGCGGCAGTCTCGTCGACGTCGACGCGGAGCGCGTAACCGGCGGCGAGCAGCGCCGGCACGCCGAGAAGGCCGACGGCCAGTCGCCAGTCGCCGAAGAACAACAGCAGCAGCGCGGCCGCGAGCGGCCCGAGCGCGATACCGAGGTTGCCAGCGATGCCGTGGTACGCAAAGGCCGCTCCCCGCTCCTCGACGCCCTTCGAGATGAGCGCGAGCCCCGCGGGGTGATAGACAGACGCGGCCGCGCCCCACACCACGAGACAGAGCGCGACGACCGGCAGCGACGGGGCGAACGCGAGCAGCACGAACGACCCGCCCATCCCGAGGAGACAGGCGACGATGAGCGGACGCGAGCCGTACGCGTCGGCCAGCACTCCACCCGGTAACGCCCCCAGGCCGAACAGCGCGTAACCGGCACTGACGACGAGTCCGAGGACGAACAGCGTCGTCGGAATGGTGCCGAGACCCGGGAGGGTCGTCGTGGGGAACTCCGCCTGCCAGACAGCCTCGACCGCGAGGATGGGAAGCGTCAGCTCGTACGTGTGGACGAGTCCGTGAGCCACCATCACGAGCGCGGTGATCGCGCGGTCGTTCTCGTTCATACCCGCTATCCATCGCCCGCCGTTTTGTCTCCGTTGGTTCGGACATCGACTGCCGATCCGCCGACGGGTGTCGAACTGCACTCGAGATCGTTGAAGCCATCCAGCCGCAAGACGGATCAGGGACGCACTTCAAAAATAGACGCATAATGTATGAATTTGTTATACGAAGTAAATTCACTACCACTGAATAGCCATGTAGTCTCCAACGCGTAGCCTTTGAGAAACACTTTAGTTAGATACTATAATAGATAACAGTACACATGGCATCCTACTACGATATCGTTCTCGGCCTCATCCCCACGACGTTCGCCGGGCTCGCCGGCGCGCTCACCGTCACCGGTCTCGAACTGACGCTCGCTGTCGTCGTGGCGTCTATCGCAGTCGTGCTCCTCGTCGGGCACGCGATGTTCGTCCGCGCGCCCGTCGACGTCGAACGGCCGACGCGCCCCGCGGGCGTCGACGCCGGCACGAACTGAACCGTCGTCTTCTCCTCTCTTCGTTTTCTCGCACCGTGTGTTTCAGCCACATCCCCGGCACCCACTAAGCGACGCTACACGTGTCTCCCCCGACGAGCCACCAGAGCCAAGAGGAGCGCCGCGGTACTTCATCCATGGCAGAGACGCTGTTTCTCACGAGCGAGGAGACCCGCGGGTTGGCGACGATGCGCGAGTACGTCGACGCGGTGCGGTCCGGCTACCGCCAGGTCGGCACCGGTGCGGCGGCAAAGCCCCGCCAGAAGCTCCCGAACGGCGACCCGCCGGGGTTCCTGACGAGCTACCTCGCCATCCTCCCCGAGACCGGGGCGATGGGAGGGTACACCTACGCAGCCGGCTTCGGCGCCGGCGACGCCCACTTCTTTTTGCCGGTGTTCGACGCCGAGAGCGGGGCGCCCATCGCACTCATCGACGGCGCTGCGATGAACCCGTACAAGACGGGAGCCGCCGGTGGGGTCGCCGCGGATGCGCTCGCCCGGCCGGACGCTGCCGTCGCGGCGATCATCGGCTCCGGGGCGCAAGCGAAGGGACAGCTCCGCGCGCTGGCCGCGGTGCGTGACCTCGAAACCGTGAACGTGTTCTCGCCGACGAAAGAGAGCCGGGAGTCGTTCGCCGCGACGATGAACGACGAACTCGACGCTGCTGTCGGCGCGGTCTCCTCGTCGGACGCCGCCGTCGAGGGCGCCGATGTGGTCGTCACGGCGACGAACGCGACGGAGCCGGTGTTCGACGGCGACGTGCTCGAACCGGGGACCCACGTCACCGCGATGGGCCAATACGACCCCGGGAAGCGCGAACTCGACACGGAGACGGTCGCGAACGCCAAGTACGTCCCCGACCTCCGGGAGCGCGCCTTCTCCGACTCGGGCGAGTTTCTGCAAGCACGCGAGGAGGGAGCGATCGCCGACGACCACGTCCACGCGGAACTCGGTGAAGTCGTCGCTGGCGAAGCGCCCGGGCGCGAGAACCGCAAAGAGATCACGGTTTTCGACTCCGGCGGGACCGGGGTCGAGACGGTCGCTGCAGGGTACATGCTGTATGAGCGGGCGAGCGAAGCGGGGATCGGTCGGACGATCCCGTTCGCCCCGGCGAGCGAGGCACTCCGGTGACACCACCGGTCGGAAGAGCGCCCGTTCACACCGGTTTCTCGAAGATCGTATTCGCTTCAGCCGCGTTGACCGCCCGACGGAGCCCTTCGCGAACCTGCGGGTCGTACTCGTCGAAGTCCGCGTAGAGGAACCGTCGGCCAGGCTTCGGGCTCCGTTCGCCGAGCAACGGCACGCGCCGTTCGTAATCGCGGGGCAGCGACTCCTCGGGAACCTGCAGCAACACTTTCTGCGGCGTGTACCCGGCCGACAGGTAGAATCCCTCGACGTTGTCTGCTGCGGCCGCACTCACGGCCGATCCGTAAGTCGCCGCGTGATCCTCAAAGACGGCGAGGAGACGCCGCCCGATACCTTCGCCGCGCCGATCCGCACGCACTCCGATTCCGGCTACTTCGACGGGGTCGCCGGGAGCCCCCGAGGCGACGCCAACCACGGAGCGGTCCCACGGCGGGTCAGGCGGTCCCGCGGGGTCCGGCTCCGCGTCCATGGCCTCCGCGACGAGAAACGTCTCCGGGACCGCCGCGTAGCGACCGACGTAGTCGTCGATGGTCGCGTCGGTGCCGACGTACTCCCGCTCAAATGCGAGCAGTTCGTCGAGCTCCTCGCGCTCGGCCGCCCGGACGGTGACCATGCGTCGACACCCGGCGACGACGGTACAAACCGTTGACGGCTCACCGACGAGGGAGTCGGCTCAGAGGTAGGGGGCGACGCCGAGCGCCTCGACGAGCGGAATCCCGGCGAGGAGTGCGCCGGCGAGGTAGCCGGCGATCGCACCGCCGTTCAAAAGCGGGAGCCCCGCGTGCGCCCGGCCGCGGAGCACGAACCGCATCAGGACGAGGAGACCGACGAGCGTCCCGACGGCAGCCACGAGGGCTGGCAGCGAGACGCCCGCGAAGACCGCCGGTGCCGGCGAGAAGTGGGCCGCGCTCGCGACGAGCACCGTCGGCATCACGGCGTCCCCGAGGCCGATGAAGAACGCGTCGCGGTCCAGCGGGTCCGCCTCGTCGCTCTCGGATGCCGACTCCTCGGGAGCCGCTTCTGTCGTCGCCTCGCCGGTCGTCGCGTCGCTCGCCCCTTCGTTGCGCTCCGTTTCGCCTGCCGTCGTCTCTTCCGTCGTCGCCTCATCTTCTGCTCTGCCCTCGTCGGCCGTTCCCCCGCCGTCGACCGACATGGACTCGCGGTCGCGGCCCCCCGCGTCGAGGAACGAGTACGACAACGAAAGCGGGACGACGAGCAGCACGGGAACCTTCAGGTCCATCACGCCGGCAGCCAGGTCGAGCATGTGTTCGGTGCCGTAGACGGAGATCGCGTCGTAGACGGCGAGGACGGCGAGGAGGACGAGGGAGGGGAGCAGGCCGAAAGAGATGCCGAACAGCCCGGCCGCACCCCCGCCCATCACGACGCCCGCAGCGTCGATGACGTACCACTCGGGATACAGTAGGAGCGCGACGGCGACGGCGAGGGCGGCCAGCGCCGCGAGCCCGGACACCCCGAAGACGGAGACCGGCGGGACGAGCACCGAGAACACGTAGTAGCTGATCGAGCCCGCGCTGAGGATGATGAGTCCGCGGACGAAGCCGTCGACGCCGAACTTGAACGCCGTGAGCATCACCGCCGTCGCGACGAGGATGGCGCCGACGTAGACGAGGCTGTTGATGGGGTCGTCGGTCTGTCCCTCGGGGACGGCCTGGTAGCCGGCGGCGTCGAACGGCGCGACGAGGACGAGGGCGAACACCTGCACGAGGACGAAGAGGCCGACGGTGGCCCCGACGGCGACGGCGGCCCGGTTCATGGGCAATCCTCGGAGGGGAGTCGTAAGGTGATTGCGTTTGCGAGCGGCCCGGCGTGTCGGTGAGCGCACCCCGACCGGTCCACCCGGCGGAGGCCGGCCGCACCCGAACCCGACACCCGCAAGTGGGTCCGCCCCCGAACGCCGGTATGATTTCGAACCTCGCGACCGACGTTCGGGCGTTCACCAGCAACGTGTTCCTCGTGGACGGCGATCGGACCGTCCTCGTCGACCCCGGCAACGAGTTCGACGTCGTCTCTCGCGTCGAAGACGCCGCGGACGGACTCGATGCCGTCGTGCTCACGCACACACACCCGGACCACGTCGGGAACGTTCCGTCCGTCGTGGACGCGTTCGACGTCGACGTGTGGGGCTACAACCCGGACCACGACCTCGTCGACCACCCCATCGACGCGGACGGGACGATCCGGCTCGGTGACAACGATTACCGTGCGCTGTACACCCCCGGCCACAAGGACGACCACCTTTGTTTCTTGCGGTCGGACGGCGCCGTCGTCTTCGCCGGCGACCTCGTGTTCGCGAACGGCGGATTCGGTCGGACGGACCTCGAGGAAGGAGACCGAGAGGTACTCGTCGATAGCATCGAGCGACTGCTGGAGGCAACCGACGAATCGCTCCGGGCGCTTCACGCGGGCCACGGGCCGAGCGTGGAGCGGGACGCGCGCGGCCACATCGAACTCGCGCTGCGTGGCGCCCGGAATCGGTAGCGGCTCGTCGCGGCGACGCAGTCGACCGCTCACAGTGCAACGGAGAACAGCGCCTCGTAGGCGGGCGCGTAGGCGTCGGCGACCGCGTCGGGATCGGCACGTTCCTCGCCCGTGATCGCGGGCAGCGACACCGTCGCGACGGGCTCGACGAGTTCCAACACGTTCCCGACCCGCTCCTCGAGCTGTCCCTCGCGGGCGCTCCCAGACGCCACCTCGCAGGCTTTCAGGTAGCGCTCGCCGTCGAAGACGCGACAGCGGCGCGCCTCGACGACGGCGACGGCGTCGGCCGAAAGCGAAGGAAACGGACGCGCGATGTCGGCGTACGACTCCACGACCGCGCGGTCGGCCGCCGCTATCTCCGCGGCGACCCGGTCGGTCGCCGGGGCGTGGAGCCGTCCCATCAGGTCGTTGAACGCCGGCAGCGAGTCGACGCGGAGGGCTCGATCGAACGGAAGCGATTCGCTCGCAGAGGTGGGCGCCTCGACCGTGTCGTTGACGACGAACGCGTCCCCGGCGTCCGTCGTCGAAACGTCGTCGGAAACGTCGTCTCCGACTCGGACGCGGTCGCAGACGAACTGCCGACCGTCCTGGCCGAGTAGACCCGACCCCCGACCGGGTGTCGGGAGCCACAATCGGTGCATGGGGTTTATCTCTTCGGGGGTAACCGAGCCAGGTGAGGCCGCGGCGAGCCGCTTCGCGTCTTTCCCGTACAGCCGCCCGTCGGCGACGGCCGTTCGGTAGTCGTCGTGGTCGAACCAGTAGTCGTTGCCGGCACGCGGCTTGTACCCCCGCGCCGACGCCGTCCGGCAGAGTCCGACAGAAAACGTCGTCTTCCCGGCGTCGACGCGGTCACCGCCGGCGACGAGCAGTTTCATCTCAGTCCCGCAACCCGTAGAATCCTGGCTCGTCGTCGGCGTCCGGCTCGGCAAAGCAGAGCGCCCCCTCGTGGTCGAGCATCCACGGGATGGCCCAGTCGAGCAGGATGGCCTCCGTCTCGCCGTCGAGTTCGCGGTCGGGCTCGACCCCCTGCAGCAGCCGCGCGATCTCGTACACCGTGTACATCGTGTCCGGGTCGAGAACCTCGTCGGGGTCGCGGAACTCGAACGGTCGGATGTCCTCGAACGCGTCCTTCGGTCGTGGCATGGGCGCGCCTTGCACCGACCCGGTGGTAAACGCGTCGTCACGTCGCCGGCACGACAGGCTCCCACAGGCTTTTACAGACACGGGCGAATCGGAGCCCAATGGCCCAAGCCGAGGACCGGCTGCGAACTGCAGTCCGGGACGTCGTCGGCGATTCGCTCCGCGACGTATGGGTGTTCGGCGAGCGCCGAACGCGTGCACTGTATCTCCGCGACGACGTTGAAGAAGCGCTCGCCGACCACGACACCGAGCCGTACATCGACAACGAGCGCTACGGCTACATCACCCGCGAGACGTACGAGAACCTGACGTACGCGAGCTACGAGTACACGGTTCGCGGGTTCGATAGTTTCGAGACGTTCCGAACGTTCGTCTCCGACGTGGGCGTGCTCGTCAGCTACGACGCCGGCGTCGACATCGACGCGCGGCGGCTGTACACGGCACTTTCGGAGGCCGAAGACGACCTTCGGGCGGCGCTCGCCGGCGGAGAGACTACCGACTCGGCGGGCACATCATAAAAAAGAACGAACGCGAAGTCGTTACTCGAACAGCTCCGTGACCGTCGCGTACTCCTCGGCGACCTTGTCCCAGTTCACGACGTCGAAGAAGCCGTCGATGAAGCTACCGCGGTCGGGACCGTAGTCGTAGTAGTAGGAGTGTTCCCACACGTCCAGCGCGAGGATGGGGTGGCTCCCCCACAGCGCGCCCTGGTCGTGCTTGTCGACGACGACGTTCCGGAGCTGCTTCGCGACGGGGTCGTAGACGAGCAGCGCCCAGCCGCCCGCAGCGGATGCGGCGGCCTCGAACTCACCCTTCCAGCCCTCGTAGGAGCCGAAGTCCTCCTCGATGCGGTCGGCGAGTTCACCGGACGGTTCGCCGCCGCCGTTCGGGTCCATGTTCTCCCAGAACAGCGTGTGGAGATAGTGGCCCGAACCGTTGTGGGTGACGTTGCGGATGGCCGCGCCGGACGAGCCGAACTCGCCGGCTTCGCGGTTCTCCGCCAGCGTCTCCTCGGCGCTGTCGAGGCCGTTCACGTACCCCTGGTGGTGGGTGTCGTGATGCCACGTCAGCACCTGCTCGGAGATGGACGGTTCGAGGGCGTCGTAGTCGTACGGGAGCGGGTCGAGCTCTGGATTGGAACGTTCACTCATTGGTTGTAACCTCCGTGTGTCAGAACGACCGCCTGCACTAAAAGGGTTGAGGAGCAGGGGACGAATTCCCGGTAGTTGATTTCAGTAACCGACCCGACACGTCGGTGCTGGGTCAAGGCCGCCGGTCACGCGTCCGGCTCTTCGCCGCGCGCCCGTTTGAACATCGCGAGCGCCGCCTCGCGGCGCTCGCTGTGGTCGACGATCGGATCCGGATAGTCGGGCGCGGCGTCGTCGCGCTCGTCGGGCGCGATATCGGTCCACGCGTGGATCGTCTCCGGGGGGACGCCATCGAGTTCCGGGACGTAAGTCGTAATGTACTCCGCGCCCGGGTCGTAGCGCTCCCCCTGCGTCATCGGGTTGAAGATACGGAAGTACGGCTGGGCGTCCGTCCCCGTCGAGGCGGCCCACTGCCAGCCGCCGTTGTCGTTCGCGGTGTCGTGGTCGACCAGGTGTTCGCGGAAGTGCGCGTAGCCGTGGCGCCAGTCGACCATGAGGTCCTTCGTGAGGAAAGAGGCGACGATCATCCGGACGCGGTTGTGTACGAACCCCTCCGCGCGGAGCTGTCGCATCCCGGCGTCGACGATAGGATACCCCGTCTCTCCTGCCTTCCACGCGGCGATCTCGTCGGGGTCGTCGCGCCACTCGATCCCCTCCTCGTACTCCCGGTAGTTCTCCGTCACCACCTCGGGAGTGAAGTAGAGAACGTGGTGGTAGAACTCCCGCCAGGCGAGCTCTCCCTGGAACTCTTCGACGGACTCGGCGGCCGACTCGTCCGGCGCCGCGTCGGCAGCCCGCTCCGTCGCCGCGTACACCGTCCGCGGTCCGATGGTCCCCCACCGGAGATGTGCGGAGAGCCGGGAGGTGGCTCCGGCAGCCGGGTCGTCGCGGGCCTCGGCGTACTTGTAGATTGGCCCGTCGACGAACGCGTCGAGGCGCTCGCGCGCAGCGGCCATCCCCGCGGGTTCGATGTCTGCGTCCGGCTCCTCGAAGCCGAGGTCGGCGAGCGTCGGCAGCGGCTTACCCGGAGCGGCCGCGATCTCCTCGGGCGGGCCGTACGGCGCGTCCTTCTCGCGGTCGCGCCACTTCTTCCAGAAGTAGGTGTAGACGGAGTACGGCTCGCCGTCGTTCGTCCGGATGGAGCCGGGTTCGTGGTGGAGTGCGTCCTCGTGTTCGTGGACGGCGACGCCGGCGTCCTCCAGCGCCGCGGTCACCGCTCGGTCGCGGTCGCTGGCCAGCCCGGAGTAGCCGGCGTTGTAGTGGACCGCGTCGGCCTCGTGGTCGGCCGCCAGCGACGGGAGGACCGACGACGGGTCGCCATGAGCGACGTGGAGGTCACCACCTCGCTCGCGGTACCACTCGCGGAGTTCTGCGAGCGCGTCGAGCATGAACGCCACGCGCGGCGGGGAGCCATGGGCGAGTATCTCGTCGTCGAAGACGAAGACGGGGAGCACCGGACCGTCACCGTCTGCGGCCGCCGCGAGGCCGACGTTGTCCGTGGCCCGGAGGTCGTCCCGGTGCCAGTGAATTTGCATAGCTAACGGAAGGGACGCCCGCGCCGTATAACCTGCGTCCGACAGCCTCAAGCACCAGCCCACGGACGCCACGCGTATGGACGAATTCGACCTCTCCGGGCGGACGGCAGTCGTAACGGGTGGCTCGCGGGGCATCGGTCGGGCCATCGCACATGGGCTCGCCGACGCGGGTGCAGACGTGGCGCCGCTGTCTCGGTCGCGGGGCGACGTCGCCGACGTGGCGGCCGAAATCGAAGACCGGGGGCGAAACAGCACGGTCGTCACCTGCGACGTGAGCGACCCGGACGACGTGTCTGGGGCGTTCGACGCCGTCGGCGACGCGCTCGGCCCGGTCGACGTCGTCGTCAACAACGCGGGCGTCAACCCGGACGGCGCGCTCGGCCCGCCAGAGCGGGTCGGCGACGACGACTTCGAGTTCGTCACCGACGTGAACCTCGGGGGTGCGTTCACCTGCGCTCGGGTCGCGGCGGAGGATCTCCACGAGCGTGGCGGGACGGTCATCAACGTCGCCTCCGTCGGCGGGCTCGTCGGGCTGCCGCGCCAGCACCCCTACGTCGCCTCGAAGCACGGGCTCGTCGGGCTGACGAAGTCGATGGCGCTCGACTGGGCGCCCGACGTGCGGGTCAACTGCGTCGCGCCCGGCTACGTCGCCACCGACCTGACGGAGGACCTGACGGAAAACGAGACCCTCGCGGCGTCCATCCGCGACCGGACGCCGCTCGACCGGTTCGCCGACCCGGAGGAGATATCCGGTCCAGTCGTCTTCCTCGCGAGCGATGCGGCAAGCTACGTCACCGGCGAGACGCTTGCCGTCGACGGCGGTTGGACGGCCCGCTGAGATGGGCGACGGGCGGCGGACTCGGCTCCCGTCGAACAACGTTCAATCCCGAGACACGGTAGCTTTACGTTGGTTGGCCGTCTCGCAGGCGTATGAGCGATGAACCGGTGCTGCTCGACGTCGAGGACGGCGTCGCGACGCTGACGCTGAACCGCCCCGGCAGCCGCAACGCGCTGACGGAAGCGATGTCTGCCGCCATCATCGACGCCGTGGACGACCTCGAAGCGCGCGACGACGTGCGCTGTCTCGTCGTCACCGGCCAGGAGGGGACGTTCTGTGCGGGCGGCGACATCAACTCGATGGTCGAGCGGCTCGCGGGCGAGGTGCCACTCCACGAGGCCGTCCGGAACATCCAGCAGGTCACCTCGCGGGCGATCCGGCGCATCTACGAGTTCCACCGGCCCACGATTGCGAAGGTTGACGGGGTCGCGTTCGGCGCCGGCGGCAACCTCGCCATCGCCTGTGACTGTGTCGTCGCCTCCGAGCGGGCGCGCATCAGCTTCGGCTTCCGGCAGGTGGGGCTCGCGGTCGACTCGGGGACCTCCTACCTGCTGCCCCGCATCGTCGGCGAGAACGTCGCGAAGGAGCTCGTCTACACCGGCGAGCTCGTCGACGCGGACCGTGCGCTGGAGCTCGGCCTGTTCAACCACGTCTACGAGGAGTTCGAGGCGGAGGCGGACGCGTTCGTCGAGTCCATCGCCGAGGGGCCGTCCGTCGCGCTCGAAACGTCGAAGCGGCTCATCGAGCAGGGGCTCTCCGCTGACCTGAAGCAGGCACAGGACGACGAGGCGGCCGCGCAGGCGGCCGTCTTCGAGACGCACGACCACCGCGAGGGCGCCAACGCGTTCATGGAGTCGCGGGCGCCGGAGTTCGAGGGCGAGTAGGACACGATCGCCGTTTCGTCGGGGGCGGCCACCGTTTCTTCTAACGTCGTTCGACGAACGGCGATACTTATTTTACATCGTAATCCGACGTTCGCCTATGGCGTTCAAGCTCGACGGTGCGCACGACGCCGTGCGTCGCGCCGTCCGCGAGTTCGGCGAAGAGGAGATCCGACCGGTCGCCCAGGAGCACGACGAGAACAAGGAGTATCCGCTGGAGCTCCGGAAGAAGGCCGCGGAGTACGACTTCGTCGCCCCCTCCATCCCGGAGGAGTACGGCGGGGCGGGGATGGACCCCATCTCCCGGACCATCGTCACCGAGGAGCTGTGGCGCGCCGACCCTGGCATCGGGAGCGCTATCGGCTCGGCCGGGTTCGGCACGTCGATGATTCTCGAGTACGGCGACGAGTGGATGAAAGAGGAGTGGCTGCCGCGCATCACGGCCGGCGAGGCCGCCTCCTTCTCGGCCATCTCCGAGCCAGCCCACGGCTCTAACGTGGCCGGCATGGAGACCCGCGCAGAGAAGGACGGCGACGAGTGGCTGATCAACGGCAACAAGACGTGGATTACGAACGGGACGGTCGCGGACGTGGGCGTCCTGATGGCGAAGACGGACCCGGGCGAGGGGCACCGTGGCATCACCGCGTTCCTCGTTCCGTCCGACAGCGACGGGTTCGTCCCGACGAAGATCGACAACAAGCTCGGCATCCGCGCCTCCGACCTCGCGGAGATCCAGCTCAACGACGTGCGAATCCCGGAGGAGAACGTCATCGGCGAGGTGAACAAGGGCTTTTACCAGCTGATGGAGTTCTTCGCCGCCGGTCGTGCGAGCGTCGCCGCCCAGGCGGTCGGCGCCGCGGAGGGCGCACTCGACGCCGCCCTCGACTACGCGAGCGAGCGCGAGCAGTTCGACCAAAAGATCGAGGAGTTCCAGGCGATCAGCCACAAGCTGGCGGAGATGGCGACGCAGGTCGAGGCGGCCCGCTCGCTCACCTACCGCGCGGCGAGCCACGTCGCCGACGAGACGGACGACGAGGCCGTGAAGCTCGCGTCGATGGCGAAGTACTTCGCCTCCGAGGCGAGCGTCGACGTCGCAGACGAGGCGATCCAGGTCCACGGCGGCGCCGGCTACGTGACCGACCACCCGGTCGAGCGGTTCTACCGCGACGCCCGCATCACGAAGATCTACGAGGGCACCTCGGAGATCCAGAAGAACATCATCTCCGACCGACTGTGATGGACCACGAGGAGTGGACCGACCGGCAGCGGTCCGTCACCGTCGGCGTCGACGGCCACGACGTGGAGCTGGCGTACTACGAAGACGGTCCTGCGGACGGCGAGCCGGTCGTCTTTCTCCACGGCGTGCCGACGTGGGGCTATCTGTGGCGCGGGGTCGCGCCCGACCTCGCGGACGACTACCGCGTCGTCGTCCCGGACCTCGTCGGCTACGGCAACAGCGAGAACGGCGAGGGGTTCGACCGCTCCATCCGCGCGCAGGAGCAGGCGCTCGACGGGCTGCTCGAGGCACTCGGACTTGACTCTGTCTCTCTCGTCGCCCACGACATCGGCGGGGGCGTCGCGCTCAGGTTCGCCGCCCACCAGTCGGAGCGCGTCGAGAAGCTCGTCTGCTCGAACGCCGTCTGTTACGACTCGTGGCCCGTCGAGTTCATCGTGGACATGGGCCTGCCGAAGACGGCGGGGCTGAGCGACGAGGAACTTGACGGGAAGCTCGACTTCGCGTTCGCCGACGGCGCCTACGGGGACGCGGACCCCGAGTTCGTCGCGGGGATGAAGTATCCGTGGCTGGACCGCGAGGGCGGCAAGCGGGCGCTCGCCAGGGCGGCCGTCTCGACGAACACGAACCACACGACCGAGATACCGTACCGGGAGATCGACGCCGACCTGCTGTGTCTGTGGGCCGAAGACGACCAGATGCAGCCGATCTCGTACGGCGAGCGGCTCGCCGACGAGGTCGGCGGCGAGGTCGTCCGGCTGGACGAGGCGTTCCACTGGGTGCCGGAGGACCGCGCGGAGACGTACCGAGAGGAGCTTCGAGCGTTCCTCGACGGCTGACCGAAAGCGACACGTAACCCGACCCTGAGATGACCGATATGAACGACGAAGCGCCGGAATGGAACTTCAAGGAGCGGGACGTGCTCGTGTTACAGGAGCTGTCGCGCGACCCCCAGCTCTCCTCTCGCGACCTCGCCCGCATCCTCGAAGAGAAACACGGTATCGACGTGAGCCACGTCACCGTGAGCGAATCGATTCGCGGGATGCGCGAACAGGGCGTGTTCCGGGAGGCCGTCATCCCGAACGAGGAGTACTTCGTGTTCGGCCTGTTCGAGTTCAAGTTCAACACGGAGCACTTCGCCGACGGGTGGCGCGAGGCGATGGAGTACATCCGCGACTCGCCGAACACGCTCTTCTACTTCCTCTCGGACGGGGAGTACCAGTGGAAGGCGGTGATGATGTTCCCGACCCGCTCCTCGGAGTCGAAGTGGATCCACGAGTGTTACAAGAACCACGGCGACGTCATCGACAACATCCGAAACAGCGTCGTCCACAACGTGTTGAAGTTCCGGACCGATCCGGAGATACTCGCCGCGCTTCACGAGAATTAGCGGAGACGCCGGTTTAGCTACTCGACGGCGCTCGCCGCACGAACGATGATCCGCTCGTCGAACGCTTCGCCGACGAGCTGGAGCCCAACCGGCCCCTCCGCGGTCTCGCCAGCGGGCACCGAGATCGCAGGGAGGTTGGCGAGGTTCACGGGAACGGTGTTCGCGTCCGCGAGGTACAGCTGCAGCGGGTCGTCGAGGCTCTCGCCCAGCTCGAAGGGCGGGACGGGCATCGTCGGTGAGGCGAGGACGTCGGCCGTCTCGAACGCCTCGGCGAAGTCCTGCCGGACCCACGCGCGGGCGTCCTGCGCCTTCTTGTAGTATTTGTCGTGATAACCGGCCGAGAGCGCGTACGTGCCCAACAGGACGCGCCGCTTCACCTCCTCGCCGAACCCCTCCTCGCGGGCCGCGGCGAACGACTCGTTCCAGTTGTCGTTGTGGCCACCCGACCGTCCGTACCGAACGCCGTCGAACCTCGCGAGGTTCGAGGACGCCTCGCTCATCGCGATGACGTAGTACGCCTGAACGGCCGTCTCGACGGACGGAAGGGACACCTCGACCGTCTCGGCACCCCCCGCCCGTAGCTCGTCGAGGGCCGCCTCGAACTGCTCGACGACCCCGGCGTCGGCGCCCTCGACGAGTTCGGTCGGAACGCCGATGGTGAGTCCGTCGACGTCGCCGTCGGCAGCATCCGCGTACGTCGTCTCCGCGCCAGCCTCCCGGGTCGTCGCGTCTCGTTCGTCCGGGCCGGCGATGACGTCGAGCAGCTCCGCGGTCTCCGCGACCGTAGAGCCGATAGGACCGATCTGTTCGAGCGAGTTCGCGTAGGCGACGAGTCCGTATCGCGAGACGAGCCCGTACGTCGGCTTGATGCCGACGACGCCACAGAACGCGGCTGGACAACGGACGGAGCCGCCGGTGTCGGAGCCGAGCGCGAGATCGGCCTCGCCCGCGGCGACGGCAGCCGCCGACCCGCCAGAGGAGCCGCCGGGAACACGGCCCGGGGCCGCGGGGTTCCTCGTCGGCCCGAACGCCGACGTCTCGGTCGTCGTCCCCATCCCGAACTCGTCCATGTTCGTCTTTCCGACGACGGTCGCGCCGGCCGTCTTCAGCCGCTCGACGACGGTCGCGTCGTACGGGGGGACGTACCCTCTGAGCATCGCCGACCCGCAGGTCGTCTCGACCCCCTCCGTGGAGATGTTGTCCTTGACTGCGACTGTCTGACCGGAGAGCGGCCCCTCGTCGGTCGGTTCGATCTCTTCGCGGGTGATGAACGCGTTCAGGTCGGCGCTCATGACACCTTCGGCCCCTTGAACTTCCCCTCCTCCGTCTCGGGCGCGTTCGCGAGCGCCTCCTCCTGCGTGAGTCCCTCGCGCACCTCGTCGGGTCGGAACACGTTGTCGAGTTCGCGTTCCGGCTCGACCGCGGGCACCTCGTCGAGCGCCTCGAAGTACGAGAGGATGTCGTCGAACTGCGCGGCGAACCGCTCGACCTCCTCCTCGTCGAGGTCGACGCGCGCCAGCGACGCGACGTGTTCGACCTCCTCGTAATCGACCATGCCCGTCGGTCCCGCCGCGCGAGCACTAAGGGTTTCGATAGGGCGGGTGCGGCCCCGAAATCCGTCGATTTTCTCGGCTTCGTCCCCAACTATAAGTCGCTAGAAACCCTACTGTTGGGCGAACAGAACCGTTCTAGCGCCCGAACGGTCCCGACGGCACCCACCAATGTCCGATTCAAACGTCAGACGCTTCCAGCGCACTCGAGACGAGGAGGAAGAGGAACGACCGGAAGACGAACGAGACGAGGAACTCGTCTGTCCCGAGTGCGGTGGCTCGGTCGCGACGGACGCCGAACACGGCGAAACCGTCTGCGAGGAGTGCGGGCTCGTCATCGAGGAGGCCACCATCGACCGCGGGCCGGAGTGGCGCGCGTTCGACGCCGCCGAGAAGGACCAGAAGTCCCGCGTCGGCGCACCGACGACGAAGATGATGCACGACGAAGGGCTGTCGACGAACATCGGCTGGCAGAACAAAGACGCATACGGGAACTCGCTGTCGAGCCGCCAGCGCCAGAAGATGCAGCGACTCCGCACCTGGAACGAGCGCTTTCGGACGCGCGACTCGAAGGAGCGCAACCTGAAGCAGGCGCTCGGCGAGATCGATCGCATGGCATCGGCGCTCGGGCTGCCCGAGAGCGTTCGTGAGACGGCGTCGGTCATCTACCGGCGCGCGCTCAACGAGAACCTGCTCCCCGGCCGCTCCATCGAGGGCGTCGCGACGGCGAGCCTCTACGCGGCCGCGCGGCAGGCCGGGACTCCCCGGAGCCTCGACGAAATAACGCAGGTCTCTCGCGTCGAGAAAGACGAAATTGCCCGCACGTACCGCTACGTCGTCCGCGAGCTGAGCCTCGAAGTCGCGCCCGCGGATCCCGAGAGCTACGTCCCCCGGTTCGCCTCCGACCTCGGCCTCTCCGACGAGGCCGAGCGTCGTGCTCGACAGCTCCTCAAGAGCGCAAAGGAGGAGGGGATTCACTCCGGAAAATCCCCCGTCGGGCTGGCCGCCGCGGCCGTCTACGCCGCGTCGCTGCTCATCAACGAGAAGGTGACCCAATCCGACGTCAGCGAGGTGGCGGACATCTCCGAGGTCACCATCCGAAACCGCTACCACGAACTGCTCGACGCCGAGGACGGCATCACGACGTGACGCGGCGCTACGAGTACGTCTGCCCCGAATGTGGCAACAGGACGACCCGCGAGTTCCGCGTCCCCTCCATCGTCAGGAGCTGTGAGAACGACTGCGGCTTCGACCACTATCTCCGCGCCGACCTGCTTGCAAAGATAGAGACGGTGCCTGAAGCCGACCGCCCCGACGACTGGGACGAACTCGACAACGAACGGAAGGTGTACGTCGCGCTCCGCGAGGGCGTCATCTCGCTGCCGGACCTGCAGTAGCGCGGCCGCGAGCAGTCGCGCCAAACCGCAAGCCCGAAGCGGGTCGCTCCCTCCTCCTCGGTATGGAGACGACCCGCCACTTCGTCGCGACGATCTACGTCGTGAACGACGGCGCGACGCTGTTGCACGAACACGAGCGGCTCGACATGTGGCTCCCGCCCGGTGGCCACGTCGAGCGGGACGAACTCCCACACGAGGCCGCGCTCCGAGAGTGTCGCGAGGAGACTGGCCTCGACCCCGAGCTCGTCGCGTCACGCGGCGGCGTGGTGAGCGGGACCGCCCGCTCGCTCCCCGAGCCCCAGCAGTTCCTCCTCGAAGACATCAACGTCCACGAGGGCGGCGCAGTCGGGCACCAGCACATCGACTTCGTCTACTACGGACGTGTGGCCGACAGGACGGTCGAGCCCACGAACGAGGACGAGGCTCCGGCCGACGCGTGGGAGTGGTTCACCCCGGACGAACTCGGGGCTCGCCGCGAAGAGCTCCCCGACGACGTGGTCGAAGTCGGCACCGAAGCTATCGAACGAGTCGGGCGGATGCGGTAGGGGTGTCGGAGCCTGCCGGTCCGCGAAGCCGGTGGCAGCCGCGTCGCTTCGCGCGGCTTGCTCGAGTAGAGCCCTGTCGCTCTCCCTGGACCCTGTACGGACGTGGTGGGATTCGAACCCACGATCTAGGGGTTAGGAACCTCTCGCCCTGGTCCACTAGGCCACACGTCCTCGTCAGCGGCCGACGTCGGAACGGCAAAACCGTTGGGGGAGCGGTCGTCTGACCCGTCGAGAAGAGCCCGCGGTGGAACGGTCAGTTCCGCTCGGTCTCGGCCTCGGTGGTGGTGTCGGCACTCTCTCCACCCTCTGGCTCGTAGTCCACGGAGTCGTCTTCCGCGTACTCTTCGCGCGTCTCCTCGATCTCGCTCTGGCTCGCACCGCCTTCTCGCATCTCCTGGAGCTCCTGTTCCACCTCTTCGCGCCCCTTCTGGAACTCGCCCATCGCCTCACCGGTCGAGCGCGCGAGCTTCGGGATCTTGTTCGCGCCGAACAACAGGACGGCGATGAGCAGGATGACGAGGAGTTCGGGACCGCCGGGAATCCCGAACTGCGCCGGGACGAATGCTTCGAACATCTATACCGGAACGTACTCGCTTGCGATTATATGCTTTTTCCTCCCCGTCCGTCCCTGCACGCACCTCACAGGGACGCACGACCGACGAACCGGGCGAACGTGCCCACGCCGGAACGGTCTTGTCGCGACCACCCGCAGGAGGACGTATGCTCGACCACGGAGACGACGCACCGGCGTTCACGGCACCGATGGCGAACGGCGACATCGAAGTCTTCAGCCTCACGGAGGCGCTCGAGGACGGCCCGGTCGTGCTCGCCTTCTTTCCCGGCGCGTTCACGTCGACGTGTACGACCGAGCTGTGCACCTTCCGCGACCGGCTCGGCGCGTTCGAAGACGTCGACGCGACTGTCGTCGGCATCAGCGCCGACACCCCCTTCACACTAAACGAGTTTCGCGACGATCAGGGGCTGCAGTTCGGCCTCGTGAGCGACGTGTCCGGCGACATTGCGGCGGCGTACGGGGTTGCGTCCGACCTGGCCGACCTCACCGTGCCGGGTGTCGCTCCCGGCGACATGACCATCCCGCAGCGGTCCGTCTTCGTCGTGGACTCGTCGGGCACAGTCACGTACGCGTGGGCCGGTGAGACTCCGAAGGTGGAACCAGACTACGACGACGTGGAGGCGGCCGCGGTCGACGCCGCGTAGGCCCCGAACCCTTTTCGGCGACGGTAGCGTCTCCCTTTTATGACCGAAACGAACGCCGAACGAGGAAACGGCGGGCGACAGTACGACCCCGCCGCGACCCACGCCTTTCCCGACGAGCGCGTCAACGCGGTGCTCGGCGCGCTCGACGACGACACCGAGATCGAGGCGTATCTGCGCGCCCAGAACGTCAACCCCGTCCAGCGGAAGGGGTACAACGACCACGGCGCAAAGCACATCGAGATCGTCCGCAACCGTGCGCTGTGTCTGTACGACCTGCTGAAGGCCGGCGGCGTCGAGTTCAACGGCGCCGCCGAACAGGGGCTCGAGGAGGCCGACGAGGCGGTCGTCGTCGCGCTCGCCGCGACGCTCCACGACATCGGCCACGTCGTCCACCGCGACGACCACCCGTACTACTCCATCCCGCTCGCTGCCGACGTTCTCGACCGGCTCCTGCCGGACTTTTACGACACGGCCGAGGCCGTCCGGGTGAAAGGGGAGACGCTCCACGCCATCCTCTGTCACCATACCGAGGAGACGCCGCTGACGGTCGAGGCTGGCGTGGTCCGCGTCGCCGACGCGCTGGACATGGAACGGGGTCGCTCGCGCATCCCCTACGAGCGCGGCGGGCGCGGCATCAACACGCTCTCCTCGCAGGCGATCAAGCGCGTCTCGCTGATGGAGGGCGACGACGCCCCCGTCCTCGTCGAAATCGAGATGAGCGACGCGGCCGGCGTCTACCAGGTGGACGAGCTGCTGAAGTCGAAGGTCGCCGGCTCCGGGCTCGAATCGCACGTCCGCATCGTCGCGCTGAACACCCACGAGGACGACGAACAGCTCGTCGAGCGCATCGAGCTGTGACCGAGCGAACGAGTCTCCAGTAAGTCGGCGAAAGGGACGCTTTTGTACGTCCGTCGACTGCCGTCGAATCGTGGGCTCGTCGCTGCGCGTCTTCCGCGACCCGGAGTTTCTCGCGATGTCCGGCACCGCGTTCGCGCGGGCACAGGCGTACTCGACGGTCGCCATCGCGCTCGCGCTGTACGCCGACCTCTTCGGGACGACGTCGACGGTCGAGGGGCTGTTCGGCACCTCGTTCGCCTTGGTGCAGCTGCTCATCGTCCTCCCGCTCGGCCGGAAGATAGACACGGGTAACGCGAAACGCTGGCTGCTCGGCGGCCTGGCGCTGAACGTCCTCGTGTTCGTCGGCTACGCGTTCGTCGCCAACGTCCAGGGAGTCATCCTCATGCGGATGGCCCAGGGGATCGGTGCGAGCGTGCTGTGGCTCACCGGCTCGACCGTCATCGGCGAGATCGCCGGCGAGGGGGAACGCGGCCTCTGGCTCGGGACGTACAACCAGGTCGGCGCGTTCTCGTCGCTGTTCGGCGACCTCGTCGGCGGTGCGCTGCTCGCGCTGTACGACTTCTACGTCGCCTACGCCGTCCTCGCCCTCGTCACGCTCGCGGCCGGCGTCGGGGTCCTGCTCGTCCTCCGCGACGACCCCGGCGGCCAGGCGGACCCGGAGGAGGCGACCGGTCGGGAGACGCTCGAATCGCTGCTGTCGCTGTCGACCGTCCGCGCGCTCGTGAGCTTCCGGCTCGGCCTCTCGTTCGGGAAGATGGCCGTCATCACGTTCATCCCCATCTACGCGCGGACGGCCTTCGGAATGAACCCGTTCGTCGTCGGGGGGCTCCTCGCCGGCGGGAAGCTGACGAAGGCCCTCACCCAGGGGTACGTCGGCGACCTGACGGACCGTTACGGGAGCAAGCATCTGTTCATCGCCGGCGGTGCGCTGGTGTACGCGTTCGGCGCGCTCCTCATCCCGCTCGCGGAACACGCCCGGGCCGTGTTCCCGGCGGTGACGGTCGGATTGCCGTCTGTGGCCGGCGCGCCTGCCGGCTCGCTGCTTTTGCCGCCGGCGTTTTTCGTCCTCGCCGGCGCCTACATGGTGTGTGGCGTCGCCGACTCCATCCGCCTGCCGGCGAGCATGGCGCTGTTCGTCGAGGAGGGCGAACAGTTCGACGCCGTCGCGGGGGCGATGTCGCTGCGCTCCGTCGCGTGGAAGGTCGGCCAGGTGGTCGGACCGGTGACGGTGGGCGCGCTATGGGACGCGACGAGCGTGGCGGCCGCGTTCGCGCTCGCCGCCGGCATCATCACCGCCGCGACGGCCGTGTTCCTGTTCCTCTACGACTCGCCACACCCCCACGTCGACGCCACGCCGGGTGACTGAACCGGCCACTGCTCGGAGAAGCGCCCGTCTCACTCGTAGCCGGTACCGCGGAGCGAAATCTCGCCACCGTCGACGCGCGTCTCGGTGTCGAACAGCGTCCGCACCGTGTTCACATCCTTCTCGTCGTGCATGTCTGGCGTCAGCGTGAACAGGCCGAGCAGGTCGGTGGATCCGAGCCTCGAAGTGAACACGTGAAGAAACCGGAAGACGGTCTGAACCTCAGCGTACATCAGAAGCGTCGAGACGGTGTCGAGCCCGACCCGAACCCGGTCCGCAACCTGCCGGTCCTCTAGCAGCTGAAGCTGCTTTGCGAACGCGAGACTCACACCGGTCAGGTCGCCGGTCGACCCGACCGCGCGGACGGTGACGCCGTCGACGACGCCGTCCTCTCCTTCACCCGTCGCGTCGACGATAGCGAGCCGGTCCGCGTCGACGGTCGTCCGCTCCCGAAGTGCCGAGACGACATGTTCGGGCGAATCGTTCGTCGCGATGACGATCGCCGCGTCGCCGCTCGCGATGCCGTCTGCGACGGCGTCGTAAAAGGCCGTCCGCGCTTCCCTCGCCTCGCCGCTCACCAGAGCGCTCGTCCCCTCGACGAACTCGACGTCGAAGGAGGGAGTGTCGTAGCTCATCCCGGCCCACCCCCTGCGTCGGTCGGCTCGTCTGTCTCCGCTTCGAACTCGCGGACGAGCGACACCATCTCGCTGCTGTCGATGCGTTCGAGCGACGCGTCGATTTCGTTTCTGAGTCGTTCGATCTCACGTTCGAGTCGGGCGAACTCGTCGCTCTGGCCCAGCTCGTCGGATGGCTTACTCGCCTGTAACACGGAGCGTTTTCTCGCCAACGAGAACAGGCGACGCGTCATCGCCGCCACCTCGTCGCGACGTAGCAGCCGTGCCACCGCGTCGGTCAGCTGCTCGCTCGTCACCGGTTTCGTGAGGTAGTCGTCGAACCCCATGTCGATGATGTCGAAGTCCGGCTCGACGCCAGTCACCATCGCGACGCGACAGCGGCCCGGCCGGTTCCGGAACTCGGTCAACAGTTCACCGCCGCTCGTTCCCGGAATCTCGCGGTCGAGCAGGACCACGTCGACTGACTCGTCGAACGCCTCGTCGGCCGCAGCCTCCGTCGTCGCAGCGCGGACTTCGTGTCGACTCCCGAGCCACCGCACGTACATATCGAGGAGCGGCTGTTCGTCTTCGACGACCAACACGACGGCGCCGTCGTCGCTCATCTGATTTACGTTACTGCGTTATCCCTTAATAACCGGTGGGGTCGAGACGGTTGAAAAAAGCAGCAGCGTCGAACCGACAGGAGCGGGGAGAACCGACGGCGTGAACTATCCAAGCAAAGCACGGCAGTTGGTGCCGGCCGGATGACTCCGGGCGGCCGGGTGGGTCGTTCCCCAGAATTCACAGTACGAATGCACCGTCAGGGATTTGAACCCTGGTCCTCGGCTCGAAAGGCCAAGATGATTGGCCGGACTACACCAACGGTGCCGACGAGAGGGCGTAGTCGAGAAATTCGTATAAGCGTTCCGTTCCCGCGTTTGTCCCCGCGTTACTTCCCCTCGAACTCCGGCTCCTCGTCGTTCATGAACGCCGTGATCCCCTCCATGAGGTCGTCCGTGCCGAGCAGGTGACCGAACGACTGGGCCTCGAGTTCGAGGCCAGCGTCGACGTCCTCCCAGCCGCGCAGCATCGCCTTCTTCGTGAGCGCGCGGGAGACCGGCGGGCCGCCGGCCATCTCCGCAGCGAGCTCGTGGGCGCGCTCCTCGAACTCGTCGGTGGGGACGACCTCGTTGACGACGTCGTACTCGTACATCGTCTCCGCGTCGAACTGCTCGGCGGTGAAGACGATCTCCTTTGCGCGGGACATCCCGACGAGCCGCTGGAGCCGCTGGGTGCCGCCCCACCCCGGCAGGAGACCCAGGCTGTGCTCCGGCAGGCCGATTTCGGACCGCTCCGAGGCGAGCCGATAGTCACAGCACATCGACAGCTCGAAGCCGCCGCCGAGCGCGAACCCGTCGATGGCGGCGACGACCGGCAGCGGCGACTCCTCGAACGCGCCGAACGTCTCCTGGCCCTTTCGAGAGAGCTCGATGCCGTCGAGCGGGCTCGCCGAGGAGGCCATCGCAGTCACGTCCGCGCCGGCAGAGAACGCGCGGTCGCCCTTCCCCGTGACGAGCACCGCCCGGACGTCCTCGTCGTCCTCGAACAGCGCGAGCGCCTCGCCGAGCTCGTCGAGCATCTCAGGGTTGATGGTGTTCATGCGCGCCTCCCGAGAGAGGACGATCTGACCGACCATGTCGCCCGGATACTCGATCTCGATGGTCGAGAAGTCGGTCGCTGGGGAGTCGGCGTCCTCGCCGCCGTGGAAGCCGCCGGCCTCGGCCGCCTCTCGGAGCGCGTCGCTCACTTCGAACCGCGGGTGACCGCGCTCCTCGTGGAGTTCGTCCAGCGTCTCGACGAGTTCGTCGAGCCCAAACTCGTCTGCGAGTTTCGCCGGGCCTTCGGGGAAGCCCGCACCGAGCATCACGGCCTCGTCGATGTCGCTCGGGTTCGACACGTCGCCCTCGACGAGATTGCCGACCTCGTTGGCCATGACGGCGGCGAGGCGCCGTTCGACAGCCTCGCTGCCCGCGTCCGTCGGGATTTGGGCACCGTCGCCGTTCTCGTAGTCGTAGAACCCCTCGCCGGTCTTCTTGCCGTATCGCTCTGCCTCGACGGTCTCCTCGAGGAACGGCGCGGGTTCGTAGGCGCCGCCGAGCACCTCGTTGAGGTATTCGAGGACGTGATAGGTCACGTCGTTGCCGACCTGGTCGCCGAGCTCGAAGGTGCCCATCGGGAGCCCCATGTCGAACTTCGTCGTGGAGTCGATCTCGGCGACGGTGGCGTCGTCCTCCGAGACCATCCAGCAGGCCTCGTTCATCAGCGGAACGAGCACGCGGTTGACGATGAAGCCCGGCGAATCCTTGTGGACGCGGACGGGCGTCTTCCCGAACGCCTCCGCGAGATCCCCGATTGCGTCGAGCGTCTCGTCGCTCGTGTGCTTCCCCGAGATGACCTCGACGAGCTGCATGCGAACCGGCGGGTTGAAGAAGTGCATCCCGCAGAACTGGGCCGGGCGGTCCGTCACCTCCGAGAGCTCAGTGATGGAGAGCGAAGAGGTGTTCGTCGCGAAGACGGCGCGGTCGGGAGCGTGCTCCTCGACCTCCGCGTACACGTCCTTCTTGATCTCCATCTTTTCGGGGACGGCCTCGATGACGACGTCGGCGTCGCCGACGGCGTCCTCGACGGGGACGACCGGAGTGATCCGCTCCTCCGCGGCGTCGGCGTCGGACTCGCTGATCCGCTCCTTTTCGGCGAGCTTCTCGAGCGACCAGACGATCTGCTCGTAGCCGTTCTGGACGAACTCCTCGTTGATGTCCCGAAGCGTGACCTCGTAGCCGGCGAGCGCGGCGACCTCGGCGATCCCGTGGCCCATGTTGCCGGCGCCGAGCACCGCGACCGTCTCGATATCTTCGAACTCCATTAACACGTGAACGTCTCTTGGCCACCGTTTCAACGTTTCTGTCGCCCGGAGCGGCAACGGCTCGCGCGTGGTTGCAGGTTTACGCTGCGGGGGCGCGTTCGCCGCCAATTCGTAAACTCCTCGTGCGTTGTCGAACGTGTAAAACGGCCGGCTCAGCCCCGTTACCGGTCGTTCGTGGGATGGGTTTATCAGCCTTCGCCGGTAGCTTCCGGTATGGACTTCGACCTGTCCGACGAGCAACGACAGCTGAAAAACGAGGTAGCCCGCTTCGCCGAGGAGGAGGTGAAGCCCGTCGCCAAAGAGTACGACCGCGAGGAAAAGTACCCCTTCGAGATCGTCGAGAAGGCCGCCGAGATGGGGCTGCTCGCGCCGCAGATCCCCTTCGATTACGGCGGCGCGGGCTACTCGACGCTCGATCTCGCCGTCATCATCGAGGAGCTGTTCGCCGCAGACCCCGGCATCGGCCTGTGTCTCACCTCGACCGGTTTCGGCAGCGAGGCGATCATCGAGTTCGGCACAGAAGAACAGAAGGAGGAGTACCTGCCGAAGATCGCGGACGGCGAGGCGATCTGTGGCGCTGCTATCTCCGAGCCCGACACCGGCTCCGACGTGTCGAGCGTCTCGACGCGAGCCGAAAAAGACGGCGACGACTGGGTGATCAACGGCAACAAGATGTGGATCACGAACGGCTCCGTCGGCGACTTCTTCGTCGTCCTCTGCAAAACGGATCCCGAGGCCGAGGGGCGGTACAACGGCTTCTCGCAGATCATCATCGAATCCGACCGCGACGGGTTCGAGGCGGACAAGATCACGGGGAAGCTCGGCATCCGCGCCTCGGACACCGCCGAACTGCTTTTCGATAACGTCCGCGTTCCTGAGGAGAATCTCGTCGGTACTCGGGGGGCAGGCTTCCTCCAGCAGATGCAGTTCTTCGACGAGACGCGGACCGGGGTCGCTGCACAGGCCGTCGGCATCGCTCGCGGCGCCGCCGAGCGCGCGCTGGAGTACGCCCAAGAGCGCGAGCAGTTCGGCCAGCCCATCGGCGACTTCCAGGCCATCCAGCACAAACTCGCCGACATGCACACCCGCACGGAGGCGGCCAGACAGCTCACGTACAAGTCTGCGTGGTCCGTCGACAACAAGGAGGAGCAGCTGACGACGCTCGCGTCGATGGCCAAGGAGTACGCCTCCCGGGTCGCCGTCGACGTGGCGAACGAGGCCGTCCAGGTCCACGGCGGCGCCGGCTACGTCGACGACTTCGACGTCGAGCGCTACTACCGCGACGCGAAGATCACCCAGATCTACGAGGGGACGACGGAGATACAGAAGAACATCATCGCCCGGGAACTGCTCGGCAAGGGGTTCTGATACTGTCGGACGTAATTTCGCACACATTCGAATCGGCCAGGTAGACACATCGTGCTGTAGCACAGCTCTCGGAGAGTCCCGATTCAAGTAGTTGCGTCCGACAGTATGAGGTGCCTCTCAGGTTCTACCCACGCCGCGCGCTCCGATAGCTTTTCAGCCGTTCGCGATCTGCGTTGGCGTATGTCAGACCACAGCCGGCCGCGTGGTCGCCTCGTTCGCCAGCCAGCCGCGGTGCCGGCTGGCCGCTGTTGTCGGCGCTGACGCTTTCTTCTGCTCGATTCGCCCGCGTACTACACCGCTCACACACACCAGATGCTCGACCGACTCCGCGACGACGTCCGCACCGCACTCGAAACCGACCCGGCCGCGACCTCGCGCGTCGAGGCGCTCCTGTATCCGGGGCTCCACGCCGTCTGGGCCCACGTGTTTCTCTGTCACCCGCTGTGGAACCACGGCTTCCAGCTCACCGCCCGCTTCCTCTCGCAGTGGGTGCGCTGGCTGACCGGCGTGGAGATACACCCAGGCGCGGCGCTCGGCGAACGCGTCTTCATCGACCACGGAATGGGCGTCGTGGTCGGCGAGACCGCCGAAATCGGTGACGACGTGAACATGTATCACGGCGTCACGCTCGGGGGAAAATCGAGCGAGCGGGTGAAGCGCCACCCGACCGTCGAATCCGGCGCCACGCTCGGCGCGAACGCGACGCTCATCGGCGACATCCTCGTGGGGGCGGATGCAACTGTCAGGGCTGGCGCGGTCGTCACTGACGACGTCCCGGCGGGCGCGACGGTGGCCGGAAATCCGGCGCGTCGCGTCGACGAGGACGCGGACGTCGAACTCGCTCCGTCGTAGTCTGCAGCCGGGGCGTGCAGGACAGGTCACTCGGAGGCGCGCCAGAGATACCGACTGGCGTAGGAGCGATACGGCGACCATCGCTCGGCGTGCTCGCGCATGGCCGCGCGGTCGTCCTCGTCGTAGCCGTACAACACCGTCATCCCCTTCCGGATGCCGAGATCACCGACCGGAAACACGTCCTCGCGCGCGAGAACGAAGATGAGGAACATGTCGGCCGTCCACGGCCCGACGCCGCGTATCTCGGTGAGCGCCGCGCGGACCTCGTCGTCGTTCATCTCGGCGAGCGCGTCGACCGAGAGGTTCCCGTCGTCGAACGCCTCGGCAACGTTTCGCACGTAGGTCACCTTCTGCCCCGACAGGCCCACGTCGCGGAGCGCTGCCTCGTCGGCCGCGAGTAGCCCTTCTGGGGTCACCTCGAACCGGTCGAACAGCCGCTCCTCGATGGCCGCGGCCGAGGCCTGCGAGAGCTGCTGATTACAGATGGCGACGACGAGCCGCGCGAACGGGTCCGCCGCGGGTTCGACGGCGAGTTCGCCGTGGTCGTCGACGAGCCGTGCGAGTTTGGGGTCCGCGCGGAGGGTCTCGTACGGGTCGGCCATCTACTCGAGTGCGACCTCCTCGCCCGCGCGATCGCCCTCCTCGTCCGCGCGCCGACGCACGTCGACGTGGTAGTGTTCGAGGATGTCGCGGCCGAGCAGCAGCGGGTACTCCATGTGCGATCGGTCCTCGACGCTCGCGGTGACGGTGTGTTGGTGGCCGCCGATGCCGACGACGAGGTCGACGACCGGGCGTGAGACGCCGCTTTTCACCGACCCGGACTTCACCTTCACGATGTCCTTGATCGGCCCCGTGCCGATCTCGGCTGCGAGCCTGGAGTCGATGCTCGTCCGCGTCGCGCCCGTGTCGGACTTCGCGAGCACCGTCTTCTGGCCGCGCGTCCCCATCGCGACCACCTCCTCGATGTAGCCGATGACGGAGAGCTCCGTCGTCGTCTCTCGCGGCTTCGGCGGGGCACACGCGGGCCGGGAGTCGTCCAGGGTCGCCGCGATCTCGTACACCTGCTCCTCGTCCACGTCGCCGCCGGCCTGCTCGATGGCGAGGCGGGCGATGAACGGCGCCGGCGAGCGGCCGGTCGCCTCGAACAGCCCCTTGAACCCCGCCGTCGGGTTCACTTCGAGGACGTAGTAGCCGTCCGCGCCCTCGACGATGTCGACGCCGGCGTAGTCGAGACCGACCACGTCCGTCGCGCGCTTCGCCATCGTCCGGACCTCGTCGGTGAGCGCGTCGTCGGCGTCCTCCACGTCGCCGCCGAGCGCGACGTTCGTCCGCCAGTCGCCCTCCGGCGCGTAGCGGTTCATCGCGCCGACGACCCGTTCGCCGACGACGTAGACGCGTAGGTCGGAGTGGCGCTTCTCGTCGTGGTCGATAAACCGCTGGAGGAACGCCTGCCGCGAGCCGACCATCGGGTTCACCGGCTCGTCGGCGCTGATCTTCCACGTCCCGCCGCCGTGGGTGCCGATGGCGGTCTTGTAGACGACTTCCTCGCCGAACTTCTCGCGATCCTCGTTGAGCCGGTCGGCCGACAGCGCGAGCAGCGCGTCCGGGACGGGGACGCCGGCCTCCGCGAGCGCGGTGCCGGCAGCGAACTTGTGCATCGCCGTCATCGTCTCCATCGGGTGGTTCAGCATCGGCCGCATCCGGTCGAGCATCGTCGCGAGCCCGAGCGCCTCAGCAGGCTGCTCCTCCTTCGACAACAGCAGCCGGTTCACGATGATGTCCACGTCGGGATCGAGCGTCACGGCGCCGTCAGAAATGTCGACTGCAAGCGTCTCCTCGCGGAGCCACGCCGTCCCGTAGCCGAGGGCGTCGACCGCGTTCAGGATCGCCTTCGTCTCCTTGGAGTTGTGGAGACTCAACACCCCCACCGTGATGTCGTCGTCCATACTCGAAGGGGTATCCCCCGGGAGAAAGACTTGGCGAATGGTTCTGTAGGGCCGCCCACGACGACGCGCTACGCGGCTTTTTACGTCCTGGTGTACGAGGGAGGTTCATGACCGCCGGCCGGTTCACCTACGATGGCGGGAGCGTCGCTCCCGGCGAGAGGCAGAACATCCGCTACTCCGTCTCGGAGACGTATCTCGGCGACCCGGTCCGGCTCCCGGTGACCGTGATCAACGGGGAGCGCGACGGCCCGACGATCTTCCTCTCGGCGGCCGCACACGGCGACGAACTCAACGGCATCGAGGTGGTCCGCGAGGTCGCACACGACTGGGACCACGAGGAACTCCGGGGCACCGTCGTCTGTCTCCCCGTGTTGAACGTCCCGGGGTTCATCGCACAGGAACGGTATCTCCCCATCTACGACCGGGACCTGAACCGCTCGTTCCCCGGCGATCCCGACTCCACGAGTGCGAAGCGAATCGCGAATCGGATCTTCCGCAACTTCATTGCGCCGTGTGACGTCGGCCTCGACTTCCACACCTCGACGCGGGGTCGGAGCAACACCCTTCACGTCCGCGCGGACATGGACGACCCGACGGTTGCCCGGGCGGCGAACGCGTTCGCTTCGAACGTCGTCATCGACTCGACCGGGCCGGAGGGGTCGCTCCGACGCGAGGCGTCGGTCGCTGGGACGCCGACCGTCACCGTCGAGATGGGGGAGGCACACCGGTTCCAACGCGAACTCATCGACCGGGCGCTGGCGGGGACGCTCTCGGTGTTCGCCGAGTACGGCCTCCGGGAGACGGGCGCCGTCGCGTGGCCCGGGTGGCGAACCGTCATCGACGACGACTCCGAGAAGACGTGGCTGCGCGCGGACACCGGGGGGCTCGTCGAGATGCACCACGACCGTGGGGCACTCGTAGAGCAGGGCGACCGCATCTGCACCATCACCAACCCGTTCAAGCAGTCGCCGGACACGGTGAGCGCCCCGTTCACCGGCCTGCTCGTCGGCGTGTTGGAGAACCCGCTCGTCTACCCCGGGAACCCGCTGTGTCACCTGGTGGAACTCGACGAGCGGACCCGCAGCGCGCTAGAACGCCAGCAGGGGCGCGACGGCAGGCCGTAACCGAACGACCCCGTGAAGACGCGCCGAGACGCCCAGAAGGTAACTACTATGTCCGGGGGGTACTGAGAGTCGGTTGCATGAGTCAATCGTACGACCGGGGCCTCATCGAGGACTTCGGTCGGTGGACGGAGTTCTCCGCCGGTATGTGGGCGTGGATCTTCCACAAGTTCACCGGCTGGGTCCTCATCGGCTACCTGTTCACCCACATCGCCGTGCTGTCGACGGCGATGTCGGGTCCGGAGGTGTACACCTCGACGCTACAGGGGCTGGAGGCGCTCCTCATCGTCCGCTTCCTCGAGGTCGGCCTGCTCGCTGTCGCCGTCTTCCACATCCTCAACGGCGTCCGCCTGCTGTTCGTCGACCTCGGCGTCGGCCTCGAATCACAGGATCGGAGCTTCTACGCCTCGCTGGTGTTGACGGGCGCCATCGTGATCGCGAGCATCCCGACGTTCCTCGCGGGGGCGATCTGAGATGGCGGAGCGCTACTCCTCGTTCGAACCGAAGGGGACGCGCTGGCTGCTCCAGCGGCTCACGGCGGCGTTTCTCGTCGTCGTGCTCGCCTTCCACTTCATGACGCTTCACTTCGTCAACCACGCCGCAGACGTGACCTTCGCGGGCACGCAGATGCGGATGCAACAGCCCGGCTACTTCGTCACGATGGTCGCGTTCGGGCTGACGGCGACGTTCCACGGCGTCAACGGCGTCTACAACGCGCTGGTGAACCAAGGGATCGAGGGCACGGGGAAGACCGCCGTGAAGTGGGTCCTCATCGTCGCGGCGCTCCTGTTGGGCGTCCAGATAATCCGCGTCGCGACCGTCATGGCAGGTGTTTCCATCGCATGAGTACCGGCATTACCGAACCCGAGACCGAGGAGGAACAGGAGACCGAGGCGGCCGGTGCTGCGCGCGCAGCCGAGAGCGCACACCAGCAGGCCCGGATGGAGAAGAAAGAGATCGACGAGGCGAACCGGGACGCCCGGCGTCAGGCCCGGGAGGCAGTCGAGGCGGCCGACCGGACGGTCGAGCTGAAGGTGTTCCGCTTCGATCCCGAGGTGCCAGAGAAGGAGGAGCCGCGCTTCGACTCGTTCCCCGTGCCGTTCACCAAGGGGATGACGGTGCTCGACGCGCTGATGTGGGCCCGGGACCACTACGACTCCTCGCTCACCTTCCGGCACTCCTGCCGTCAGGCGGTGTGTGGCTCCGACGCGCTGTTCGTCAACGGCCAACAACGGCTCGGCTGTAAGACGCAGGTCGCAGACCTCGCCGAGAACGGAGTTCCGGAGACGGTCCGCATCGAGCCGCTCCCGCACGCCGAGGTCGTGAAGGACCTCGTCGTCGACATGGAGCACTTCTACGACCAGATGGAGTCCGTCGAGCCGTACTTCCAGGACGAGGACACACCAGACGGGTTGAACGAACAGCGACAGAGCCGCGAGAACCGCGAGGAGATCAAGATGTCAACCCGGTGTATCTGGTGTGGCGCCTGTATGTCCTCGTGTAACATCGCGGCCGGCGACAATCAGTATCTCGGCCCGGCAGCCATCAACAAGGCCTACCGGTTCGCGATGGATGAGCGAGAGGGCGACAACCTCACCGAACACCGGCTCAACATCATCGAACAGGAGCACGGCGTCTGGCGCTGTCAGACGCAGTTCTCCTGTACGGAGGTGTGTCCGAAGGACATCCCGCTCACCGAACACATCCAGGCGCTGAAGCGCGAAGCGGTGAAGAAAAACCTGAAGTTCTGGTGAGCTCGCGGACCGCACAACAGCCATAAGACGATACGACCCTAACGACCGACAACTCACACTACAATGCACGAACACGACGTCATCGTGGTCGGCGGCGGCGGCGCCGGCCTCAGAGCGGCCATCGCGGCCCACGAGGAAGGAGCCGACGTCGCCATCGTCACGAAGCTCCACCCCGTCCGCTCGCACACCGGTGCGGCGGAGGGTGGCATCAACGCGGCGCTTCGCGACGGCGACGACTGGTCCGACCACGCGTACGACACGATGAAGGGGTCCGACTACCTCGGCGACGCGCCGGCCATCGAGACCCTCTGTCAGGACAGTCCCGGCGAGACAATCCAGCTCGAACACTGGGGGATGCCCTTCAGCCGCGAGGACGACGGCCGCGTCTCACAGCGGCCGTTCGGCGGCCTCTCGTTCCCGCGAACCACCTACGCCGGCGCGGAGACCGGCCACCACCTGCTCCACACGATGTACGAGCAGGTCGTCAAGCGAGGAATCACGGTGTACGACGAGTTCTACGTGATGAACCTCGCCGTCACGGACCACCCGGATCCCGAGGACCGCGAGTGTCACGGCTGTATCGCCTACGACATCAAGAGCGGCGACCTCGTCGGCTTCAAGGCGACCGGCGGCGTCATCCTCGCGACCGGCGGCGACGGCCAGGCGTTCGATCACACGACGAACGCCGTCGCGAACACCGGCGACGGCCCGGCGATGGCGTACCGCGCCGGCGTCCCCGTCGAGGACATGGAGTTCGTGCAGTTCCACCCGACGACGCTCCCGAGCACGGGCGTGCTCATCTCCGAGGGCGTCCGCGGCGAAGGGGGAATCCTCTACAACGCGGAGGGCGAGCGGTTCATGTTCGAGCGCGGTTACGCCAACAATGACGGCGAACTCGCCTCCCGTGACGTCGTCTCTCGGGCCGAACTCACCGAGGTGAACGAGGGGCGCGGCGTCGGAGACGAGTACGTCTATCTCGACATGCGCCACCTCGGCGAGGAGCGCATCGTCGACCGCCTCGAGAACATCCTCCACCTCGCGGAGGACTTCGAGGGCGTCGACGGCCTGGAAGAGCCGATGCCGGTCAAGCCCGGCCAGCACTACCACATGGGCGGCATCGAGACGAACGAGCACGGCGAGACCTGCATCTCAGGGCTGTACGCCGCCGGCGAGTGCGCCTGCGTCTCCGTCCACGGCTCCAACCGGCTCGGGGGCAACGCGCTGCCCGAACTCATCGTCTTCGGCGCGCGCGCCGGCCACCACGCCGCCGGCCGCGACATGGAAGAGGCCCAAATCGAGACCGGGCCGAGCGCCGCAGTCGAACACGAAAGCGATCTCGACACGCCCGTCTCGCCCGGCGCGCTCGACGCGCCCGACTCTGACGTCGCTGCCGATGGGGGGGCCGTCACCGCCGACGCCGACGCGGTCGTGGAGTCCGCGGTGGAGACCGAACGCGACCGCGTCGAGACGCTCATGGAGCGTGACGGCGTCAACCACGCCGAGATTCGCTCGGACCTCCAGGACGCGATGACCCAGTGGGTCAACGTGTTCCGTGAGGAGGAGGGGCTCAAGAAGGCGCTCGAAGCCATCCGCGAGGCGCGCGAGCGCTACCAGAACGTCGCAGTCGCCGATCCGTCGCGAACGTTCAACACCGACCTCATCCACACCATCGAGACGCGCAACCTCATCGACGTCGCAGAAACGATCACGCTCGGCGCGCTCGCACGCACGGAGTTCCGCGGCGCCCACTGGCGCGCGGAACACCAGGAGCGTAACGACGAGGAGTGGCTGAAGCACACGATGGTCGCCTGGAACGACGGCGAGCCGGAGCTCTACTACACGGACGTCATCCTCGAAGGCGAGGACAAGGCGTACGAGCCGAAAATCCGGTCGTACTAACCGCCCTTTTTGTTTCGGAGGGTATCCTCCTCGCTTCGCTCAGTGGGAGTACCCCCGAAACGAAAACCGCCACGAGAAATGCCGAGCCCCACTACGTTTGGGGCCGGTGAGCCGCGTTCCCTACAATCGCGGGGATGCGCTCAAAACCCCAACGCGCCCAGCAGGTCGTAGCCGACGCCCGCCGCCTGAATGAGCTTGTACCCCACGTAGATGCCGACGATGCCGAGCACGCCCGGCAGCTCCGGCGGTGCCGGAATCGGCACCTGAATGTACGCGAACACGGCACCGAGGAGGGTACCGGTCAGCAGCGCGAGCAGGGAGACTTCGACGTTGACCATGTCCCGAGGTTCGCCCGGCTCACCAAACGCCTTCCGGACGACCGAGGGTTGAAGTCGGAAGCCGGGAGCAACCGTTTCGTGTCCGAGTGAGTGGCCGGCGACGGGACGAGGCGGGAGCGCGACACACCGTCGCCGCGGCGCGGGTCGCCTGTTCGCAAGCGGTACGCCTTTCGGCATCGCCCGACAGCACTGCGTATGCACGCCGTCATCCTCGCGGCCGGGGAGGGAACCCGGATGCGACCGCTCACCGAGAGCGTCCCGAAGCCGATGCTGCCGGTCGCCGACCGGCCGCTGGTCGCCCACACCGCTGACGCCGCGGTCGAGGCCGGCGCCGACCGACTGGTGTTCGTCGTCGGCTACGAGGCCGACCGGGTGCGGGAGTACTTCGGCGACAGCTATCGGGGCGCCCCGGTCGCGTACGCAACCCAGGAGGAGCAGCTCGGGACCGCCCACGCAGCGGCCGCGGCCAGCGGGCACCTCGACGACGACTTCGTCGTCCTCAACGGCGACGACCTCTACGACGCCGCAGCAATCGAGGCGCTGTTCGACCACTGTCCCGCCGTCGGCGCCTACACGGTCGAGAACCCGCGACCCTACGGCGTCTTCGACGTCGACGACGGGGCCGTGACGGGGGTCGTCGAGAAGCCGTCCGACCCACCGAGCGACCGCGTTAACGTCGGTGCGTACCACTTCCCAGCCGAAGCTGCCGACTGGCTCACCGAGGTCGAGCTGTCCGAGCGTGGGGAGTACGAAATAACCGACGTACTCGAGCGCGTCGTCGACGCGCACGAGGTGAGCGCGGTGCCGGTCGAGCGGTGGCTCGGCGTCGGTCGGCCGTGGGAACTGCTCGAAGCCAACGAGTGGAAGCTCTCGGAGCTCGACGGCCGCGTCGACGGAGAGGTTCACGAGCGGGCCGACCTCCGTGGATCGGTCGTCGTCGAGGCGGGGGCGACGGTCGACGCCGGCGTCGTCATCGAGGGACCGGCGCTCGTACGTGCCGGCGCAGACGTGGGGCCGAACGCGTACGTCCGCGGCGCGACGTTGCTGGCCGAGGACGTCCACGTCGGCAACGGCGTCGAGGTGAAGAACTCGGTCGTCATGGCAGGGACGAACGTCCCACATCTCTCCTACGTCGGCGACAGCGTCCTCGGCGAAGACGTCAACCTCGGGGCCGGCACCCAGGTGGCGAATCTCCGACACGACGGGGCCGACGTGTCGACGACGGTGAAGGGAGAACGCGTCTCGACGGGGCGCCGGAAGTTCGGCGTCGTCGCCGGCCCCGGCGCGAAGACGGGCGTCAACACGTCGCTGACACCCGGCGTCGTGCTCTCCGCTGGCGCGTGGACCGCGAGCGGCGAATCCGTCAGCCGCGACCGGTAGGTTTCGTCGATCCAGTTCGAGCAGGGGGATTATGCCGCCGCCGCGTCAGTAGTGAGTGTGACGCTACCGAAACCGGATCTCTCCGGGAGCACCGCGTTCATCACCGGGACGACCCGCGGTATCGGAAAGGCGATTGCACTCTCGCTCGCCGAGCAAGGGTGTAACATCGTCTCCACGGGGAAGACCAGCGAGGCGAACGACTACGGGGAAGACCGTGACCTCGAAGGGACCATCGAGCAGACGGCTCGCGAGGCGGAGGCGAAGGGGGTCGACGCGCTCCCGGTCGAACTCGACGTCCGCGACGAGGAGGGCGTCGAGGCAGCCGTCGACCGTGCCGTCGACCACTTCGGGGAGGTGAACGTGCTCATCAACAACGCGAGCGCGATACAGCCTCGATCAGTCGCCGACATGCCGGCCGACCGGTTCGACCTCCTGACGGGCGTGAACGTCCGTGGCACCCACGTCGTCTCGCGCGCGTTCATCGACCACCTTCGAGAGGTCGACGACGCGTGGATACTGACGAACGCGCCCCCGGTCGCGACGGACCGCGCACCCGGCTCGGCAGCCTACACGTGGTCCAAGCTCGGGATGTCGTTCGTGACGCTGTCGCTGGCTGACGAACTCGCCGAAGACGACGTTGGCTGCAACGCGTTCTGGCCAGTCACCGCTATCGACACCCGCGCGACGCGCTACTTCGGGATGGGGACAGAGGACGACTGGCGGTCTCCGGCAATCGTCGCTGACACCGTCCTCGAGATCCTACGGCGTGACCCGGCTGAGTTCACCGGAAACAGCGTCTACGACGAGGAGTTGCTCCGCGAAGCCGGGGTCGAGGACTTCTCCGAGTACAACCTCACGTCCGGCGATCCGCGACCGATGTCTGCTCGAATGGTCGACGAGGAGTACGAGCGGCCGTCCTGACTGACGAGTGTTGGCCTCCGATAGTTTCGCCGGCGTGCGCACGGCTAAGTGGCCGGAGGGGAACCGTCGGGTAATGGTAGACCCGACGTCGGATTTGGCAGAGGACGTCGACCCGGCGGACGCACCCCGCTGTGCGACCTGTGGAGAGCCGGTCGCAAACAGCCGAACACACAGAGTCGTTACGTGGGTCGAAGACGGGCACGTGGAGTCAGCCCACTTCTGTGACGACGACTGTCGGCGTGAATGGGCGTGATTCCTCGGGGGGTCGCCGGCTTCCAAGAGCGTCAGTCGATTACCGCCGACAGAATCAGCGCGACGACGGGGAGCGTAACGATCGCGAGCACGCCGAGTACGAGCACGGTTTCAGCTTGATTGAGTGAGACGCCCGCGATTAGTAGTTCCTGCTCGTTGGGCAGCGCGGGGACTGCGAGGATGAGGCCAACGGCCACACCGAGTACGAGAGACGCGATCGTTCCGAGGTCGTCCTGCCCTGCCTCGGTCACCATACTCCACGGTCGGGTCGGGCGGGCAAAACACTACCGGAGAGTGACGGTCGCGAGCAGCGCGACAGCAGGCGTCAACGTAGCCGCCGTCAGAGTGACGGCGAGCATGAGGCCGACGCTCGTGTCTCTGTCGGCGACGCGAGCGAGCACGGAAACCGCCAAAACGCCGAGAAGCCCGCTCACGAGGACGAGAGGCCATGCGACACTCGCGGTCGCAGTCGGAAGCGCCGCTCCGACGGCGACGAGCGGGCTGACCACTGGCGTCGTCGACCGACCGAACACGTCGATTCCGACGGCGAATGCGGTCCCGAGCGCGCTGAACCCGAACACGACGAGCCACCCGACCCATCGCGTACGCGAGAGCCCGGTGGGGTCGAAGATTCCGAGCGTGAGGACACCGATTCCCGCGACTACGGCGGCGATGACCGGCGTCGTCACGAGCCACAGCAGTTCGTCGGCGGTCGGCGCCGTCAATACGAACAGGACCGCCCCGAGCACGGCGAGCGTCCCGGCGCCGCTCGCGGCGAGATACCGACCGGAGCTCGGTACGACGTTGCGGACCGTCGCGAACTGTCTGACGACGACCCAGACGACAGAGCAGAGTAAGAACACGAGCAACGGACCGATCGGAAACGCCACGATCGGGCGGAGTACCCGCGGATAGCTGCCGACCGCGCCGAGTACGTGTAACAGCCCGGCGACCACCATCCACGGCCCGACGCCGATCACGGTCTCGTGGTGAATCTCCGGCCGCTGCATCACGAGTAGCACGGTCGCGAGCGCCGCCCCCGCGACGACGACGCCGACTGCGATCCCCCCGAGCGTGACCATACCCCTTCGGCGAGGCCGAACGGATTGAGTGTTTCCCCGACGACGAGATTTCGAGAATTCGAATCGACAGCTCGTGCGAGGGAAGCTTTTCCGACGCGACAGCTCGTGGGGGCGAAAACACCGGAGTCGGAGACTCGCGGACGTCGGGGTGGGAAACGACGGGTATCGAGGAGAGGGAGACTGAAGACAGACGCGACGATCAGTGACCGGCGCCGCCGTGGCCGTCGTGGTCGTCGTCACCGAGGTCGTCCAGCACTTCCCCGACGTAGTGGGCCGAGGCGAGCCAGAACAGCACGAAGACGATCAGGGTCACGGCGATGAGGGCGATCGTGACGGTTTCGCTCATATCTCTATCTCTTCGGTACCGGGACAAGTAACTGTCCATTTCTGCGATCGCACGCGCTGGAGACGAGAGGTCGGAGGCGAAGTCGGAGGGGAGCCGCCGGCGACTCAGATGCGGCGCTCCTCGCTCTCCCAGTACTCCTCGCGAATCTCGTACTTCTGGACCTTGCCGGTGGCCGTCTCGGGAAGGTCGTCCTGGAACTCGACTCGGCGCGGAATCTTGTAGCCGGCCATTCGCTCGCGGGCGAACTCGGTGACGTCCTCTTCGGAGAGGTCGGCCCCCTCCTTCTCGACGACGATGGCGGTGACGGTCTCGCCGAGGTCGTCGTGTGGCGTTCCGACGACCGCAGCCTTCAGGATGTCCGGGTGGTCGTACAGCGTGTCCTCCACCTCGATAGAGGAGACGTTCTCGCCTCCGGTGATGATGATGTCTTTCCGGCGATCCTTGATCTGTATCATCCCGTCCTCGTCGACTGTCGCCACGTCACCGGTGTGGAACCACCCTTCGACGCGGTCGTTGAACGCTTCGTGGGTGATCTCCGGCTTGTTGAGATACCGATCCATCACCTGGTTCCCCTTCACGACGACTTCCCCCATCGTCTCGTCGTCCGCTGGCACGTCGTTGCCGTCCTCGTCGACGACGCGGAGCCGGGTCGCCAGCGTGGGCGACCCCTGCCTGACTTTGATGTCGGCAGCGCGGTCGGCCTCGGCGATGCGGCGCCGGGAGTTGCTCGTCGTGACGAGCGGCGCAGTCTCCGTGAGTCCGTACAGCTGGATGAGTCGCCAGCCGAACGACTCCTCGACCTGTTCGATGGTCGCCTTCGGCGGCGGGCTACCGGCCGTCGCGAGGCGGACCGCGCGGTCGCCGGTCGTCTCCGGTTCCTCGTCTTCGTAGTACTCGATGAGGCGGTTCAGCACGGTCGGTGCACCACAGAGGTACGACACGTCGTACTCTCGGATGGTCTCGAAGGTGTCCGCGGCGTCGAACGACCGCTGACAGACGTGGGTCGCACCGAGCCCCGTCACCGCGTAGGTGTGGCCCCAGCCGTTGCAGTGGAACATCGGCAGCGTCCACAGGTAGGTGTCGTCGTCCGACAGCTCCATGTGGTGGATGAGAACGAGGGCGTGCCAGTGCTCCGTGCGGTGGGTGCGGACGACGCCCTTCGGGTCGCCCGTCGTCCCCGAGGTGTAGTTGATCGTCGCGTCGTCTTCTTCGTCCAGCTCGGGACGCTCGGGCGCCTCGGCGCCGCCCGACTGCAGCACGTCCTCGTACTCTTCCCAGTCGCCGTCGATACGGTCCGCCTCGTAGCCGATCCACCGGTCCGCTGGGACGTCGTCTCGGACCTTCCCGACTTCGTCGGCGAACTGGTGGTCCGCGATGACGACTTTCGCGTCGCAGTCGTTGAGGATGTATTCGTACTCGCCGGCGACGAGCCGGTAGTTGATGGGAACGAAGACGAGTCCGAGCTGTTGGGTTGCGAACTGCGTCTCGAGGAAGTAGTGGGTGTTTCCGGAGACCAGCGCGACGCGGTCCCCTTTCTCGAATCCCATCTCGCGGAGGGCGTTGGAGAGCCGGTTCACACGCTCCCCGAACTCGGCGTAACTGTACTCCGTCCCGTCGTCGGCGACGACTGCAGCCACGTCGTCGTACAGCTCGACCCCCCGGTCCAGGAAGTCCGTCGTCAGCATGGGCACGTTCATAGTATCGCCTCCCGTGACTGCTCGGAGTCTCTCGTTAAAAATATGCACACTAAGCTCGATAAACGGCAGCCACGGGGCTCGTGATCACAAAACGGACGAGGGAACGAGCACGAGTGGTGGACTATGGTACCCTGCCCTCGTCCACTTGCTACTGTCTCACCCGCATATATATTGGTTTCTCTGAGGACAATACTCCCGGGCGCAGACGAACTCCGAGAGGATATGAAGGTTCGACGGAGAGCCGGAGGAGGGATTAGACCACCCTCGGCAGGAGCACACGACTGAACCGTCTGGAGTGGCTGGGAGTAAGTCTATGCAAACCAAGCCGACCCCACCCGAGGACGCCAAGAACAGATACCTCAAAGTGAAAGCACCCCACGTCACCGAGAAAACCCTCTATAACTACAAAACCACCCTCACACGACTGCTGGAATACCTCGACGAACAGTCCATCGAGAATATGCAGGATGTTGATAGCGACGAATTAGCCCGGTTCGAAGAATGGCGACTCGATAAGGTGAAGCCGATTACCGCGAGGAACGATATGCGGACAATCAAGAACTTCATCCAATACTGCGAGTCAATCCAAGCCGTCCCCGTCGGGCTCCACGACCTCGTGCGCATCACGAAGGTCAGCCAAGACGACGAAATCTGTGATGATATGCTGACTCGGCAGGAAGCGACCGCGATACTCGACCATCTCGGGAAGTACCAATACGCGAGTATGCGCCACGTAATTCTGCTACTCCTCTGGAAAGGCGGAATGAGAATCGGGGGGCTCCGAGCACTCGACCTCGGGGACTTTGACGACGCTCGACCAGCCATAGAAATCCGGCACCGACCCGAGACGAGGACCCCACTCAAACGGAAATTCAACAGCGAGCGGGACGTGCTTCTCTCTCCCGAAGTCGCCGGTGTCATCTCCGATTACATCGACAACCAGCGGCCCGACGTGACCGATGACCACGGCCGGAAACCGTTAATCGCAACCAAACACGGGCGCGCGAGCAGGACGACCATCACCAAACACGTCTATCTGGCCACCTCCCCGTGTTCGTACAACGGCGGGAACTGTCCATTCGGGGAAGACCCGCTAACCTGCAAAGCGACCGAGTGGGGACACGCCTCAAAGTGTCCGGGCTCCGTTAGTCCCCATGCCCTACGCCGAGGATACGTCACCGCTGCTCGAAATGCGGGGCAGCCGAAGGACGTTACCGGGGAAAGAGTGAATATGGGCGGTAAAATCCTCGATAAGCACTACGACAAAGGAACCCACGACGAGAAAGCCGAACGGAGGCGAGACTACCTGAAGGACATTTAATCGCTAACTCGACATCTTTCCGTTCCGTCGAACTGCCGTTTCCAGCTTTACTTTCACCGCGTTTGTCCAAGGCTTATGAATATCCCCTGCCAACATGTAGCATGGCGCCGGCGATTAAACTTGATGGCGCAGAGAACGTCTATATCGGCAACACCGTGACCCGTGGCTTCGATACAGGAATCGTCGCAGAGAACTCATCCGGGATTATCGAGGGCTACCGTGGGGCACCGATATCTCTACGGGATGGGTCAGATTTCCAGATAGTCGATTCGAAAGCTTCGGGCTTAGAAATCAATCAATCCAAAGCAGAACTCTATGACACGATGGCATGGGAGGTGCTCAAGATTACGGAGGGAAAATCCGACCCCGTTCTTAGTGATTTAGAATACTACGCAAATCAAGTCATCAATTGTCGCTCAGAGAGTGAGAAGAAACGTTGGACGCACAAACTAAAACAGAGAGCAGGTCAAGCAGAGACGTATCTCGATTGGGCTGGCCATGGGTACTTGCTGTACAAATTGTCTCAGCTATCCCCTTTCTGACACACCCATCATCAATATCCACAGCACGAGTAAGCAAATTCTCGGCCCCACGCTGGTCCCTACGGCCGCCTGTTCGACGCCTGCGGAATGACTCTCGGTCCGTTACCGGATGCTGCCACGGACCTGCTGGACACGCTCAGGAGATATGGCGCGGGGGTCGGACCGCGACGGCTGACAGCGGGGCCGAATACTGTAGGAACCGGGCTCACCTGTCTCCCGTCTACTGTCGCCCGTAATGGCTCGTGCCGTTTCCATCTATATTCACGAGGGGCACCCCACGACTCATCCACAAGACACGCTCCAGACCACCCACCTGAATCGCGGGGGGATAGAACGGTTCGGTAGGCTCTGTTGAAATTCTCAGAACTTGATAGGAAGTGCGTGACACATACGGGCGATGAAGTCAGCCCGAGTTCGTCGTGTGCTACTTGCTCAGATTTCGGTCGAACCGTCTGGCAAATCGAATTTGACGGGGACCGACCGGCAGCGCGACCAGAGGATTACAAATATGCCGAAAGCCTCGAATGAGTAAGTATGAAAATCCGAGCAGACTACGACCGTCCAACAGGTACGTTCGCTGTTTGGGTTCGTGAACACGCGGCCCCGCTTTCGATTAGTCTTGTTTTGTTAGGGATGTCAGTAAGCTCTCTCGGATATTTCGATGTAATTCCTGAATTATGGACCTATCTCTCAAGAATGGGGCTCGGAGTATTCACTATCGCGACAATCGTGGTAGGGTTTGAGATTGTAGCCTTTGTGGACGCAAGTGTTACAGCCGCCACTACGGCGAGTGCAACCGCAACTGCACACACTTCGGACGATGATTCTGATGAATAGTACCTATGTATCGAACGATTCAGTTAGCTTGAGAGCCACCGTCTGCGGCTGGTTTCCCGATGCCTGTGGAATGACTCTCGGCCGGTTCGGGACTGCTGCCACAGGCCTGTGGGGTACGCTGCGGGCACCGGGTGGAGCCGCCGATGATTTCGTGTCGCAGATGCATGCTTGAGCGGCTAATTGGGGCGTTCCCGGTTGGGGCAAATCCGTCGTTTCTTCCAAATTAGGACGGACATGTGTCTAAAATTATTGAATTCGGAATAGTGATGATGAACAAATCCGCTAATTATTTATGAACGTTAATTGAGATGTATCTATGGTTTGGGGGAGGCCAGCATCCGGGTGGGTCGTATCGGGAGGGAAGGCGAGATGAGCGTACGTGTTTGCCCGGACTGTGCGCGATTGGTCAATTCACTTGTCAACGGTCCCCGGTGTCCGTACTGTCGCACAGAGACGTTCGAAATCCAACCTGCGCCGACCGGCAGCGAGTAACATATCCGAGGGCATCGACGGAAGCCACCGAGACTGCCTTGCGGGAGCCGAGAACCTGCATCCGTGTATCGCCCCCTACGGCGGTCTGCTCGATGGCTGCGTAATGACTCTCGGGCCATTATCGGATGCTGCCACGAGCCTGCTGGACACGCTCAAGAGACATGGGGAGGGACCGAACCGCGAGGGCTGACGACCGGACCGAATACTGTCGGAACGGCCCCGCCGGGTGGAACACTCGGCCGACAGTAATGACAATCACCGAGAGATACATTTAATATACTACAAGTAGAATGTATTATGAGAGAGGCTCTGATAGCTGTTATTAGCATATCGTGCTATATTCTATCACGAAAGATATGATACTACAGACCCCGCTATAATCGGGGAGAGCACCTCGGTCGACGAGCTATCTTTCTCAGAAATCTGTCTCCGTAGCCACGCTTCTGCGTAACGGCGCGGGGATTCTATCTACTATGACGAACGACAAACTAAGCGAAGCCTACGCACCGTTAACGACTCCCGATACCAACAACGCGACGAGTATCAAATGGCAAAATCACCCGCTTTCTGACTATCCGCTTGAGGGCTTTCCCGGCGAGACGCGCAAAACTCGGTTCAAGAATCTTGACCTGTTGAATCAAGGCGCATATCAATGGGAATGGGAGAACCACGAGCTGGTGACGTACCGCTTGAACGAATGGGGAATCCGGGCGCTTGCGAGCCAAGTCGAGCTTCGTCCGTGGCAGGCAGACAGGGCGGCAAGACATATCCACTCGCTGAATCTTGGCGAGTGGGGGCTGTCAAGCAGGCTCATGATGTTTGCTCTCTGTACCTACATCGTGCATTCTGACGACAACGATATTCGGGAGACCTACCCAACGTCTAAGGACCGAAACCGGTTGTTCACCGAGATGCAGGCTACCCTCGGGTTACGCGATAAGGACGTGATAAAGACATATCAGAAGCTTCTGTTGCACTTTCGAACGAACCGCCCGAGTCCCACGGCAACCTTCGACCGGTTCGACACCGACGGCTACCAGCCAGAATGGTATCAAGGTAAACTCATTGGTGGGGTCGTGGCCGGCGAACCACAGCGTGCGCCGAACGGGGATAGCAATTGGACCTAACACCCGACCCCACCACCCCCCTCCCTATATAAACCGGATTACATTAACTCTATTGAGGACGGGCCCCCGAGAGAGCAGTCCGGGTTACCCAAACAGACTGCATCCGGCCCGAAACAGGGGAACATCGGTTCCTGATTACTCACATACCGGGTTGCCGTGATTGCATCCGAGACTGTGAAAGAACGCCGCGGAGACAGTCGCTTACCACCCGCAGACCGGCTCCCGGTGGCCATTCTCGTGTGACTCTCATTCTGTTGGAGCGCGCTCGACTCGCTGTGATAGCCCGCAGTCACCGCACAGTCCAGCACCGAGACGGCCCTCTATTCTGTGAGAACGGTCGCCCCCTCTCCACTACCGCAATCCACCCGCAGTCTTGGTTCGAGACGGCCCGCAACCGAGGCGTCAATACCAGCCTGTCAAACACCTCGTTTCCGTTCTATCTCCGGATTCCCGGTCCAGCACGTCGCCGCTCGGCCCGGTCCAAGTCCCCCGATTTCCGATGCCAACTCTCAAAAAATCCAAAAATTATCCGCGAGTGTAACAGTCCTGAACGCGAACCCGGCGCTGACCGTGTAATAACCGGTCCCGTCGTCGATTCATTCGGGTTGTAGAAGCTGGAACCAACGCCGCGGCCGCTCCAACAGAGTACGGCTCCCTTGCCAGCGGCTCATCGCCCCACCTATCAGGGAGTGTTCTCCATGCTCGCCAAACCGGAGAGCCCCGTACGGACGAATCTCGGCCCGCTGACGTGACGCTGGCGGCCTTACTCCGGCCGGTACCAGACGACCGCTCGGCTCCCCACGGTCTTCTTTTCGAGCTGGCCCTCATCAGCGAGGGTCTGGAGTTTCGCGTGAGCGGTCCGGCGCACGACCCCCAACTCGTCGGCCACTTCGGACGCGGTAAGCGGTTCCGGAGAGTCGAACAGCGCCAGCACGTCGTCGGCCGTTATCTCGGCGACATACCGGCCGTCTTCGGTCCGTGGCCGCTCGTCGTCACTCATGGCCGGCACTTCTCACAGGAATGAGATACGTGTTTCCGTTCTCCGTCGACGGCATAGGAAGAGCCATATCCTATTCCCTCGTAGGAGTAGGCGAGAAGAACACCGTCCCTCGGGGCACGTTGTCGAAATCGCCCGGCGTTGAGGCGCCGGACGGTGGCCTTCTTAGAACCAGAAAGCCATGTCCGAAAAGACACTCAGCAGCCATGAACGTACCGGCCGACAGACCGCCATCCTCCGAGAGCTCCCCGGCTTTCACCTGAATACCGGCGTCCCTTGTCTCTGTGGGGCTGACAGAATTAACACGCGCTCGCACCGGGGGCAATCTGACACGTTGATATTCTGCCACCGGTGTACCGCCTGCGGGACCGAATTCAGCACATGGATTGAGGGCTAAAATGACTCTCGAACACCTCGATTTCAGCAGTCGGACCCGCAAGCGTGCGGAGTGGGAGGCCTTCGAGTTTGCTGTCGCCGGCCCCTACCAGATTCTCGTCACGAACGCCAGCTACGGCAAAGATAAGCACGACCATGCATATGTCGTCGGCATCGAGGACCGTGACGGCGTCCTCGTTCCAGCCGAATGCGAGTGTCCAGCCGATATTCACGGAGACCGTTCTTGCAAGCACCGGCTGTCAATTGTTATCCACGGCACTTCTCTCATAATGTCGGCCGCCGCTGCCTACGACCCACCGACGGACCCCCGACAAGCTCCGAAGGTCGAGACTGTCGCCGACAAGCTCCGACCAGACGGCGGCGCACGCCCCGGTCCGGCGCCTGTCGAGCCTCCGGAGCCGACCTCGGCCGACGACAAAGGGTGCTGGTGTGAGGCCCACGACATGCCGTGTTTCGATTGTTACCGGGACGGCCATCGGGACCTCCCCGACTGAATGGGGCATCACCGAATACTATCTCGAAGATACGGATTCGCCCCACAGCCAAGCGATAACACGCGAATAGGGAATAGTAGTTAAATACAAGCTCGAAGATATCTCAGCATGGGAAACAATAACAACACAGAATTACGCGACGATACAGAGATTCGCTTCCGAAACATTGGGACAATACGGCCGGACGCGATGGTAATGCTCTCTTACATCCCGGCTCGTGGGAAATACGGGCCAAATGATAGGTCGGGGGTTGTTACCCACGTTGAGACGAGGGAAGACGGACTGTTGCAGTTCCGATTCGATGACGAAGACCGGGAACGAGAAATCGAGGTCGTCCTCGGGCCGGAGGCCGGCGACAGCTACGTTCGGTCGAGGAAAAATCAACGCTGGACGACTCTCGGAACGCCGGTACGAATTAGCGCACGCGAGGATATTGACGAGCTTAATGAGATGATGCTGAAAACCGCAGAAGAGACGTTTGAATGTCGGCATGAAAGCGTCGTCGCAGCGGCCGAAGTTGAATGGAACAGCCAGATTATCGAATGGTTCACATGGTCTGACGAGAACGCATAATAACAGACTCACTCGGAGTATTGGAAAACTCAGTCTCAACAACCGTATTCGCGGAACCAGCTTTTTCGGTCGGAGCGAACGTCACCCCTCAGAGTTGTAGCTCAAACGTCGTCTTGTGAGAAGATGAGTTGCGTCCCGTGTTCTTCGAGCCATTCAGCATGGTCGACGTACTCCGGGTCATGCTCTGAGACGAGCGACCAAAACGCGTCGTTGTGAGAAGATTCCCGAAGATGTGCGAGCTCATGAATGACGATATAGTCAACAATCTCAATCGGGGCCATCATCAGCCGCCAATTGAGTCCGAGCGTCCCCGTCGTTGAGCAACTTCCCCACTTCGTCCGCTGATTCCGTATCTCGATTTGTCCGTATTCTACGCCCATCTCGGCCGCGTATCTATCCGCACGGCTTTCGAACACTTCACGCGCCTTCCTCCGGTACAACGCCTCCAGCGCCCGTTTTATTGAGGTTTCATTAACATGGTATCTCGCTAATCGAAACTCCCCGTCAACGACCGAGGACGACGGTCGCCGTTCAATCGTGACCGTGTGCGGCTCGCCGAGATACGGAAACGTGGCACCTTCTTCGAATGTCCGCTCTGGAATCTGCTCCAGGTACGAGTTGTATTTCCGCGTCTTTTCAACAACCCACGCAGCGTTCTCTTTCAGAAGTGTGGATGGCCGCGTATCGTCGCCTTCTGGCAAAACGACGGTCGTCCCGTGAATATCAACGTCAATCCGGGGTTCAGTTGCGTCCTCACTACGTCGGACCGCATACTCTACCGGCTCGCCCAACAACTCAACCTGCTGGCGTTGTGTCTCAGCCATGGTTTTGAATGAGATACTTCCGGACATTGCCGATGAACCCGTCCTCGTCTCGAATCAAGTGGCCAAGGTTTCGCTCCTTCACGAGCACGTCCAAGAGAATGCGCTCGATTTCGGCGATAGTCTGCTGATTCGTTTTCCAGCCGGCGTAACTCCGGTCGACTCGGTCACGGAACTGCGAGACAATGGCCTCTGCAACCTCCTCGGCCTGAGCTTCCGAGTCAATCGCATCGGGAGTTTCCTCTGTCAGATGGGTGTAGATAGCGAATTCAGCATCATTCATTTCCCGCGCCTCGGCGGCTTCCTCCACCTGTAGGACCGACTCTTCCACAGATTTCAGCGCCTCCACAGCCTCGGGGTCACTAATTTCGTCGCCCTGCCACCGTTCTACTATATCGGTCACCCGTTCACTCAGCCGTTTGTACCGGGGATTCTGGTTCTCTCGTGGGTGAAGGTGCTCCCGAGTCGCGTGTGCAATCTGAGAGGCCTTCACGCCGGGGTTATCCAGGCCTTCTATGTCTTCGAGATATTCCTCGCCGAGCTTGTACGTCGGGAAGTCCCGCTTGATTTCCCCGATTTCGAGATGGCTGTCGAGAATGTCGCGGGTCTTCTCTCGCATGTCGTCTTCCGGCGCGTCGTCACCGCTGGTCGTCCGTTTGAATGCAACGTGAATCCGGCTCAACCACTTGTAGTCCCGTTCGATACCCTCGGCCACTAAGCGCCCGTCCGGCGCAACCGCCTCATAGAGATTCTGAAGGTCGCGGAATCCCTGCTTGAACTCGCGGCGCTCCGGATGCGTACTCACCCGGTTTACCGCTTCGTAGGTCGCCTCCTGCGTGTCGTCCTTCGGAATCCCGTCGAAAATCTCCATGACCGTCTCCACCTGCGCGACGAGGTCGTCATAGAGGTCGTCCTTGTCACGGGCAGCGTAGGCCTTCGTCTCGGCATCGTAGTCCAGCGCCTCGTCAATATTCTCAAAGACGCCTTGGAAGTCGACAATCTCGCCGTTTTCCTTGCCCTCCGCCGGCCGGTTTGTCCGGGCGATTGCCTGCATGAGATTGTGGTTTTTGATGTTCCGGTCGAGATACATGGTTTTCAGAATCGGCGCGTCGAACCCTGTGAGGAGCATATTGTGGACGACCAGCAGCTCAGGCTCGGACTCTTCTTTGAACGCCTTGATGATACTGTCGCGTTCCTCAGAATCCGTATGGAACTGCTGAATCAACTCCGGGTCGTCCTTGCTCGATGTATAGAGGACTTCGACGGACTCCTCTCCACGGCGCTCTCTCAACCGCTCACCGTACATGGCGGCCGACCGTCGGCTTGGGGTGACGACCATGCCCTTCCAGCCGTTTGGAGAAACCTGCTCGTCGTAGTGGTGGGCAATCTCCTCGGCGGCTCGGTCAACGCGCGGCTCGATTTCAGCCAGCGTCGTCGCCGTGACGTTCTTTCGAAGGAACTCCCGCTTCTCGTCCGTGCTTAGCCCCCGGAACTCGTGTTCGAATTCCTCATCAAGCCCGGTTTCGTCAATCTGCCACTCCATCTGATGGCGGAGGGTGAAATACACCGGGAGAATCAGGCCGTCGTCAATTCCCTGTTTGACTGAATATCGGTGGAGATAGTCTTCGCCCTCGGGAGAGAACTCGCGGAAGGTGTTCCGGTCCTCGTGGCGTTCCCCTTCGCGTACGGGCGTCCCGGTAAAGCCGAAGTGATAGCAGTTCGGGAGCGCAGCGTCCAGCCGGCTGCCGAGGTCGGCCTCCATGAATCGGTGCGCCTCGTCGGACATGACGATAACCTCGTCGTTGCCCTGTGTGTCCGGCTCCACGTCCTGAAACTTCTGAATGGTCGTCAAGACAAGCTCGCTCTGTCCCTCCTCGATAAGCTCTTGCAGGTGGTCGATACTCTCGGCCTCTGTCCACCGTTCGAGCGAGAGATTCGAGAGTTGGTCCCGCATCTGGCTGTTGAGCTTGTCCGTGTCGACGATGATGAACACCTGCGGGTTGCGGGCAACTGCCGGCCGTGAGAGTAGATTCTCGGCGGCGTACAGCATGGTGAACGACTTCCCGGACCCTTGGGTGTGCCAGATGAGCCCGCGTTTGTGGTCGCCCCTGCGGACGCGGTCGAGGATGCGATTGACGGCATAATACTGCATGTACCGCGGGATGATTTTCGCGTCCCCACCGGCCCGGCGTTCATAGAAGACGAAGTGTTTCAACAGGTCGAGGATGGACTCGGGATTACACAGCGCCCGAATCGCCTGCCGCATCTCGTTGTCGTCTGCGTACTCGGTTGGGGCATCGTTCCACGGCTCGTAGAACTCTCTGGGTGCGCCCACAGCCCCGTAGCGGAGTTCCATCGTATCGGCGGCGATGTTGAACAGACCGGGGACAAACAGCCGTGACACGTCCCCCTCGTACGCCTTGAGGTCGCTGACAGCGTCGACCCAATCGTTGTCCTGTGCGAGACTCTTGAGCTCCATCGTGACGAGCGGAATCCCGTTGACGAACAAGTTCACGTCCGGGCGGATTGTTGTCTCCCGTGAGACGGAGAACTGATTCACCGCGTGGAAGCGATTGTCCTCGGGATTCTCGTAGTCGATGAGGTCAACGTAGACGGTGTCGGTCGTTCCATCAGGGCGCTGGACGCTGAAGGTCTTCCCCTTCGTGAGTAGTTCGTGGAACTCGCGGTTGCCGTCCATCAGGTTCTCGACGTCGAGGTCGCGACGAAGCGAAGAAATGAACTTATCGACGTTGTCCGCGGTGACGGGGTCGTTCAGCGCGATGACCTGCTCGGCAAGGAGGTTCCAATAGACGACTTCGTGATTATCGCGTCCGTAGGCATCATCAAGCGTGTTCGCTCCCCGGTCCCCGTCTTGCCCGTGTGTTTCCCATCCGAGCCCGTCGAGCCACGAGAGAAGTGACCGCTCGACGCCGTACTCGGACGGGATGTTAGCCATATTGCGCGATTTCTTCAGGCACCTCTATGTTAGTGTCGGTTGTTCTGACTGTTCCCGAGAGGAGGTCTTGCATTAGACCGCGTTTGAGACGCTGATATTGGTTCTTCGTAGTTTCATTCTCACCGATGGATTTGTCCACCGAATTCAATATGCGAACTATCGAGTCTTGCTCCTCAACCGAAGGGACGAGAACATCAAATTTCTCGATTATTCCTTTACTGATGTTCTGCTGCCCCGACCCCGCGCTCAATGATTCAAGATGTGTCGAGAGATGATTGAGTTGGTGAAAAAGGAACTCAGGCCTCATCTCATCTGTAGTAACAACACCACAACAGGCCTGGTTCGTGGTGGCTTCAATATCGAGTAATGATACCTCCCCCGTTGTTGCCCCGTACATTGCGATTAGAATTGTTCCAGGAGAGAACAACCGTGCTGTCGATTCTTGCAGCCCCTTTTTTGTAATCGCTTGTTCTGTTTTTGTTACCCGATATTGAGACAATTCTCCTGTTTTTACCCAAGGAATGTCACCGCCGTAATACTCTGCGACATCTGTGTCCGGAGTTCCTCCTGCTTGTATTTGTGATGTAACCTCAGAAAGTTTTGATATTCTCCAACACTCTGGCACTTCACCATATTTGCTCTGCCTAAATTGGTCGTGTTGCAGGTGCCCTTCCGAAAATAGAGTTTGATACAGCCCTTGTTTCACTTGATTCAATTGAGATAATATCTCGTCGGTTTTCTCAATCGCCCGGTCAACTGTGTAGAGTACGGTGGCAATTTTCCGCTGTTCAGGGAGTGGCGGGAGAGCAACGGTCGTTTTTCGAATGTCCCCGATATTGTAACTTGCTCGTGTACTACCAGATGAGACTACCTGAATATAATCTTGAACAGGTTTCGATTCAATGTAGTACTTAATCCAGATATTATTCGGTTGTTCAGGAGTTATTCTCGCAATAGTACGCGAAATATTTGCGCCTTCCATCTCTGGAGGTACGATTACAGCGTCCCCGACCGTCCCCTGAATTGAAACAAGAATCTCACCTCCAGACAGTTGGCTTCGACTGTATTTTTTATTCTTCTTATCGGTGATTTGGTGGAAGTCTTGGTCAGCACTTAGATATCCATCGACAACGTCCTCAATTTTCACTAAAGACGTGCCATCCTCTATATTCTCTCCGGGTTTCACTACACCGTAGCAAATCGGTTTGTCGAGATTGTTCGTCTCCTCAAATGTAGACACACCCCACGAAGCGGGTATATCGACTTGCTTGGGCCCCAATCTAAGAGTGCTTTCTTCCTCATCGGGGTCTGCCTCTGTCGCAAAATCGTCCAGCGTAGCTTCCTCACTCATAGTTCAACGCCTCCATGTGCTCGTTCATCGTAGCCTCTATTTCATCGCGCTCGGCCTGCAACTCTCGTAGCTTCGCTAATTCTTCCGTTACGTCAATGGCTTCCTCCGGTTCAGTCGTATCGACGTACAGCGCGATATTGAGGTTGTAGTCGTTCTCTCGAATCTCATCAAGCGACACCGTACGACTCACGCGTTCCTCGGTTGTCCAATCGCGGAAGTTCCCGACGATGTGGTCGAGCCCTTCCTCTGTCAGCTCGTTTTGATTCGATAGTTCCTCGTAGAAATCCTCGTCTGCGGCGTGGATGAACTGTATCTCGCCCTCGCGCTCGTCGGGCTTGTCCGTATTCAACACGAGGACGGCCGAGGGAATCGAGTTGTTCTGGAACAAGTTCTCGGGAAGCCCGACGATAGTTTCCACCATATCCGCCTCCAGCATCGCCTTCCGATACCGTGACTCGTGTTTCCGGAACAGCACGCCGTGCGGAATGACGATAGCCGCCTTGCCCCCTGTCTCGTCGCGGTCCGGGCGCTTGAGTTGCTTCGCCATGTGCATGATGAAGGCGTAGTCACCTCGGTCCGCCCGCGGGAGCTTCTCGTGCCAATCGAAGCGGCCATACGGGTCGTCCTGAAGCTCGTCTTTCGCCCAATCGGCCGAGAACGGGAAGTTAGCGAGGACCCGGTCGAAGCGCGTGAGTTCGCTGGCTTCCTCGTCGGTGAACGCCGGATTCGATAGTGAGTCCTCCCGTTCAATCTGTCCGTTCAATCCGTGAATGGAGAGGTTCATCTTCGCAATCGCGGCAATGTCCGGGTTGATTTCTTGCCCGGTGAAGGTGAGCTTCGTCGGGTCCCCACCCTGCTCCTCCCGGTAGTATCGCGCGGCCTCGATGAGCATCCCGCCAGAGCCGACCGTCGGGTCATGGAACGTCATCCCGTTCTCGAACTCGTCGACGAGCCGGACGCAGAGATTCACGATATGCGGCGGGGTGAAGAACTGTCCGCCTGACTTGCCTTCCTCCTCGGCAAAGTTCCGAACGAGGTCCATGTATGCCTCTCCGAGCATGTCCGGCGGCACGCTGTCGCGGTCGAGGTCGTACTTCGAGAGGTGTTCGACAAGCCGCCCGAGCCGGTCGTCGTCAAGCGCGTCGGCTTCGATGTAATCCGCCCGGAAGACACCCGTGAGTTGGGGGTTCTCCTCCGAGAGTGCGTCAAACGCCTCGTTCAACGCCTGGTCGACGTTATCGCTGACGGAGCGAATGTCGTCCCATAGATAGCCTTCGGGGATAACGGGAATGTCGTAGAGATTGTTCCGCCGCGCGAAGTCTTCCCCGTACTCCTCGACGTTCTCCTTGTACTGCTTCTGGAACTCGTCGGAGATGGACTTGTAGTAGACGAGCGGGAGAATGTATTCCTTGTAGTCGGTCGGGTCAACTGCATCTCGGATTATGTCGGCGCATTTGAAGAGGTGAGAGTCGAGTTCCTCCAGCGAGATGGGCATACCTCACCCTCCGGTGGAGCTATCATAGGCTCTGTGGTGAGGATTCGGGCGAGGATATTGTGAAAGAGGAGTGCGAGTCTAAATCTCGCCGTTCAGCACGGACGAGACGTAATGAGTCATCTTGATTTGACTCCACGTATTCACGTCATAGTTCGACGTGCGGCTGGCTCTCCTGCATCCATCGCAATGGCTCCGTTCCCACTCAGACCATGACTGTAGGGCTTCTTGGGCCTCCTCGTAGTTGTCAGCCGGGAAGAACGCAACTGTCGATTCGCCGGGATGGTAATGCCGATGTTTGACCGTTGAGGGTCCGCCGCTGCCGTCTGGCTTGAATCGCTGGTTGATGCCGAAGTCACCGAATCCGGACACGCCTACTTCATCAGCGAGGTGTGGACTCTGATTGTCGGGCTGGTCGTCGTATGCATTGAACGCATTCAGGACGGCACGCTGGGTTCCCGCAAACAGGTTCGCGAGGTATTGCAGGTCGCTACGCAGTTCTTCGGAGGTGCCTACGTCCACGAGGTCAAACAACACAATATCGTCATCTGTCACAGTTTCAGAGAGCCGTTCGAGTACCTGCTTCTGGTCGCCCGTTAGCTCGTTACCGAAGTCGGTGAGTAGTAGCCGGAGAGCGACTTGGTCGAATTCGGATGAGAGAGTTCGATACGCCGGCTCATAGTGGCTGTAGTCTACGGGGTCAAGTGGCCCGGACACTACCGGAATCTCGATTCTGTCAGCGTTGTCCAGATAGAACCCTTCGACTCCACCATGAACGTCGATTAACTCGGCCACGTCGTCCTGGTATTTGTTCGACCGGTCGGTGAGGTACTGTGGGAGCTCCGTCATTAGGTACTCCCCAGCTTCAGCAAACGGACCGAGGTCAGCCAAGTCTTCGTCGTCAGTCACCTCTACCAACGGCGTCATTCGTAACTCGCGTGAGCCGGAACCTGAGAACGACGAGCGATTGAATTGCCGAATCACCGGCGTCTCGTTACGACCGTTACGCAGCACAGGAACGTATGTGTCGACCATGTGTTTCTCCGGCCTCCGGGTGTTTTCAATTCGGAGACAGCAATATTTGCGGGTGAATCGGTTTATATCTTGCGCGGCCGCGAGGTGAAGAATCCCAAAAGCACCACAACAGCTCTGCCCTGTATTGCGCGCGAAGAGTAGTTTGATAAGCGGTGTTCTTGCAGAAGAGCAGTTTACTCATTTTTGAAAACCTGAAGACTGCTCGACCGCGGCCCCCGAACCGAATCAAATGTTACCAGCGAATCGTTCCTCAAAACCGACTCAAATGTGTGTTCTCGATTGCCCCCGCGAGAGGAATACTCATGTATCAGGGCTTCTAAGGGCTGAATACAGTCACTCGCGGAACGAAGTGAAGCGAGAGCCGGAGGAGGGATTTGAACCCTCGGCCTATTCCTTACGAAGGAATCGCTCTGCCAGCTGAGCTACTCCGGCGCCTACACCGTATTGTGGTACGATGACGGGAATAAGCGTTGCGAATCGCGCCGGCTACCGCCCGAGGAGACGCGCGTCGAGACAGACGTTCAGCTCGTGTGGTGCGTACGACCGGACGACCCGCTCCGTCTCGACGCGGACCTCGTACTCGTCCCCTGCGGCCTCGTGCAGCGCCTCGGTGCCGGGACCGAACGGGTCCGACTCGTGTTGGATGTCGTAGAGGTGGACGACGCACTCGTCGTCCGCGAGCGCGACGGCCGTGTCCAGGAACTCGTCCGCGGAGTGCGGGAGGTTCATCACTACGCGGTCGGCCCAGCCCTCGTAATCGACGGCGACCTCGCGAACGTCGCCCTCTCTCGCAGTTACCCGGTCTGCGACGCCGTTTCGCCGCGCGTTCTCGCGGAGGTACTCGACTGCGGCCGGGTTGAGGTCACAGCCGACGGTCTCGGCACCGCGTTTCGCCATCGGCACGACGAACGGGCCGACGCCGGCGAACATGTCGAAGACGCGCTCGGTCGCGGCCACCTGTTCGACGACGCGGTGGCGTTCGGTGGCGAGTCGCGGCGAGAAGTACACCTCGGCGATGTCGACGGCGAGCTCGACGCCGTACTCACGGTGGACCGTCTCGGTTCCGTTGCCGGCGAGGACGTCCCACTCGCGGACCCTGTGGGCGCCCTGCACCTTCGATGCGCGGTTGACGACGGTGTCACACGGGAGGTCCGAAGCCATCACCGCGTCGGCGATTCGCCGCGCGCGCTCGTCGTCGTCCTCGTCGAGGATGACGATGCGACCGAGCCGCTCGAGCGAGGGCTCGAAGCCGAGGATGTCGGCCGGCAGCGTCTGCGTCTCCCGGCGCGGCGCGTCGAAGTCGACGACGTCGAACTCCGCTGGTACCGCGTCGGCGTCAGCGACGGGGACGTACAGCCAGCCGTCCGCGACCGTGATGTCGTAGGCGTCGTCGAGGAGACCACGCTCCGCGAGCGTCTGCCTGGTGGCTTCGCCCGCCTCGGGCCGGACGCGGACGCACTGGACGGTCATCGACGGGGTTCGGCGACCGCGAGCGGTAAGGCTGACGCTTTCCGTGGGCGAGTTCCACCGGGCTTATTCGCGCCGGCCGCGTTGCTCGGCCATGCTCACGTTCGTCGGCCTCGGCCTCTGGGACGAGCGCTCCATCACCGTCGAGGGACGAGATGCGCTCCGCAACGCCGACCGCGTCTTCGCGGAGTTCTACACCTCCCGGTTGATGGGCACCGACGTCGAATCGCTCGCCGACCACCACGGCGTCGACATCGAGGTACGGGACCGAGCCGGCGTCGAACAACGGCCCGAACCGATTCTCGATGCCGCCGCGGACGGCGACGCCGTCTTCCTCACCGCCGGCGACACGATGATTTCGACCACCCACGTCGACCTGCGACTGCGGGCACACGACCGCGGCATCGAGACGCGAGTGATACACGGGACGACCGCGGAGGCAGCAGCGGCGTCGCTCACCGGGCTCCAGAACTACCGGTTCGGGAAGGCGACGACGCTCCCGTTCCCGTACGCGCACGGCGCCGACACGGTTCCGGGGTCGGTGTGTGACACGCTCGACGACAACCGCGAGCGTGGGCTCCACACGCTCGTCTACCTCGACATCAAGCGAGAGCGCGACGAGTACATGACCGCAGACGTCGCGGCCGACCTGCTCGCCGAGGGGTACGAGGACTGCGTCGCCGCGGCGGTGTGTCGCGCCGGCTCACCGAACCCGACGGTCGAGGCTGCCCGACTGAGCGCGCTCGCCGACCGCGAGTTCGGCGACCCGCTCCACCTGCTCGTCGTTCCCGGCGAACTCCACCACGTCGAAGCCGACGCGCTCCGGGAGTTGGCCGGGGCGCCCGCCGAGTTCACGGAACCCGTCTAACCACGACGCTGGAGAACGACTCCGGGAACGAGGCGACCGTTACTCGCCGTCTGGGTCGCCGCCATCGGCGCGCATCCCGCCGCGAGGCGGCTTGCGCCCGCCGAGGTCGTACTCGTCGCCGGTGACCAGATACAGCACGTCGGCGACGACGGTCTTCAGCTCCGGGACGAACCGCAACACGAGCAGGAGGATGCCCACGAGGGCGACGACTGAGGCCGACTGCGCGAGAATCTTGTCGGCGATGTAGTAGGAGGCGAGCTCCGGGCTCGTCCCCGTCGCGCCGAAGACGCCGACGACCTGTGGGACGAACACCTGGAACCACTGCCCGCCGAAGGCGGCAGCGATGAACACGTTGCGGACGAAGTTCAGCACCCAGATGACCGGAACGGAGACGGCGAGTGCCTTCGCCTTGCGGTCCGGCGAGGCGTCCACCGCGAGGATGAGCCCCGCGAGGATGGACATGCTGCCGAGGCCCGTACACGCGAGCAGTATCTCCGTTGAGCGGGCCGCGTCCGTACCGGGATTGAACAGAAGGATGCTGCGGACGCCGGCCTCGTTCTCGACGACGGTCGGCTGGTAGCCGAGCAGTTCGATTCCCCACTTCGCCTGAAGCGTAACGATCTCGATGAGCGGTTCGAACAGCGCGTCGAGCGTCGTCGCCGGGAGGTAGAGCACACCCATGATCGCGATGGCCCGGGAGAGGACGAGCAGCGACTCGCGACCCGAGAGGAGGAGGTAGCCGGTGTAGACGCAGGCGGGGATGGCGACAGCGGCGAGCCCGGCCTCGATGAAACTCGCCTTCGCGTACCAGAAGTGTGGGATGAGGGTCCCCCAGAATACGCCGAAGACAGCCCACGCGGCGGCCGTGAGATAGCGACCGAGTCGCTCGTCGCGGCGGTGGACGAGCACGCCGGAGAGGAAGGCGACGACGGAGAGCCACGCGAGGACCGTCGTCAGCAGCGAGGTGGCCATGTTGCCTTCGACTGCGTGCCTGAGAGGTAAATCCTTAGTGGTCGTCCGCGGCCGGCGCCGAACCGACGACCGCGACCCTTCTGCCTACGCGTTCGACACCAACTGCCTACACGTTCGGCATCAGCCGCTTACGCGTTCAGCATCAGCCGCCTACGCGTTCGTGACGTGCTCCTCCAGCAGCTCGATCTCGTGACCCTCGTTGTCCCGCGTGAACGCGTACAGGTTGTCGCAGGAGGCAGGGTCGCGGTAGTCGTCGGCCTCGCGGGTCATCAGGTGGTCCCACGCCTCGTCGAGGTCGTCGACGCGGGCGGCGAGGTGGCCCCACGCGTCGCCCATCGTGTACGAACGACCGTCGTAGTTGTACGTGAGCTCGACGGACATCGCCTCCGGCGGCGCGTCTGCGGGCGCCATGAAGTAGTTCGCGAACGTGTCGGCCTCCCAGCGACCGGCGTGTTCATACTCGAACTTCCGGGTCCAGAAGCCGAGCGCCTCGTCGACGTCTTCGACGCGGATCATCGTGTGGTCGAGCGAGTACAGCGGGCCGTAGTCCCGCTTCACGATCTCGATCTCGTGGCCGTCGGGATCCTTCACGAACGCGTAGCGGTTGCCACACGACTCGGGGTCGCGGTAGTCCTCGACCCCCTCGTCCATCAGCTGATCGTACCGCTCCTGGAGCTCGTCCTCGGGGACGCGCACGGCGATGTGGCCCCACGCGTCGCCCAGCTCGTCGGGCTCGGAGTCGTGGTTCGAGGTGAGTTCGAGCACCGCGCCCGCCTCGTGGGCGTCCTCGGGGCCGAGATACACGTTCGTAAACGTGTCCGCCTCCCAGCGGCCCTTCTCCTCGTACTGTAGGTGGGTCGTGTACCAGTCGAGCGACTCATCGAGGTCCGCGACCCGCATCATGGTGTGGTCGAGTGGTGCGTACATCACCGGGAGCAACGGGCGCACAGCTTGAAAACCTACCCGTCCTCGACCGTGAGCCGTCACTCTACGACTGCGTCTCGGAACGCCGGCCCGTAGTACCACCACGCGAGCGCCAGGGCGAGCAGCGCGCCCACGGGTACCGGCGTGTACGCGAGCCGGTGGGAGAACGAGTAGGCGACGCCGAGCCCCGCAGCCCCGGCGAGCGCCAGCGTCCCGCCGGTGAGGCGCGGGTCCTCCCAGTCCGCGACGACGCCGGCGACCGCGCTCGCCAAGGCGACGAAGTACAGGAGGATGCTCGCGGGCCACAGCTCCGGGTTGCGGGGGATACCCCCACCGGCGAGGAAGAAGCGCCAGGTCGGGATGACGCGCAGCGGCGGCTCGACGGCCGCGTTGGCGTCGAGGACGAACAGCGGGAACAGCCCGTTCACCGCCGTTCCGTCGGGCCGGACGATGAGGAGGACCGTCCACGGGGTCGCGAGCAGCAGCGCGACGGCGAGGAGCCGGCGGCGCGGGGACGCGCGGCCGGCCATCTACTTGCGCGCCACGATGCGGAGCACGTCCTCGTCTCTGAGTTCGTGGTCGCGGCCGACCTGCTGTTCGTCGTGTTTGGCGCTCTCGCCGGTGACCCGCCCGAAGCGGAATCGCTCGTCGAAGCTCCCGCCGAGCTTCTGGATAGCGTCGTCGACGGTGTTCTCCGACTCCGTGAGGATGAGCGGCTCCTCGTAGTCGACGCCGCGGCCGGGCTTGTCCATGTAGATGCGGATGAGCCCGAGCGACTCGAAGATCCGCTCCTTCAGCGCGTCGAGGCCGCGCTCGGCCTCGGCCGAGATGAACACCGCGTCGTCGGGGTCGACGTCGTGCTCGCGGAGCTGCTCGTGGACCGTGTCGACGTAGTCCGGCTCGATGAGATCCACCTTGTTGACGGCGACGAGCGACGGGAGGTACACCCTGTTGTCCATCAAGGCGTCGACGAGCTGGTCGATGTCGAGGTTCTCCCGGAGCGTGATGTCCGCGTTGACGTAGCCGTACTCGCGACACACCTCCTTGATCGTGGCCTCGTCGAGATCGACCCCGTCCGCGGTCGTCACCTTCAGTCCGCCCTTGTGACGCTTCGTGACGGAGATGCTCGGCGGCTCCTGGTCGAGCCGGACCTTGTTCTCGTACAGCTCCTCGCTGAGCCGGGCGTACTGCTCGATTTCGAAGACGGAGAGCATGAAGAGGACGAGGTCGGCGGTGCGGACGACGGAGAGCACCTCGCGGCCGCCCCCGCGGCCGTCCGCGGCGCCCTCGATGAGCCCCGGCACGTCCATCAGCTGGATGTTCGCCCCGCGGTACTGCAACATCCCTGGGTTGACGTCCAGGGTCGTGAACTCGTAGGAGCCGACCTCGCTGTCGGCGTTCGTGAGGGCGTTGAGGAGCGTCGACTTGCCGACGGAGGGGAATCCCACGAGCGCGACGGTCGCGTCGCCGGTTTTCTCGACGGCGTAGCCGCCACCGCCGCCGGAGCCGGACTGCTGTTTCTCGAGCTGGTCCTTCTTGTCCGCGAGCTTCGCTTTCAGGCGGCCGATGTGGGCCTCCGTCGACTTGTTGTAGGGCGTCGTGGCGATCTCCTCTTCGATCTCCTCGATCTCCTCTTCGAGCCCCATTTGTCCGAAATCCGGTGCTGGCGGTCAAAAGCCTGTCCGTCCGGTGTCGCGACGAAGAAGGCGTTCAATGCCGTGACGCTGGCCGTGTTCGGTGCCGCGATGCCGGACGTTTTACCGGTCGCACTCCACGCCAGCGTATGGAGAAACGGCGACTCGCCGCGAACCTCTTGCTCGGGGGGCTGCTGTTCGTCGGAGTCGTCCACACGGTGCTCGCGCTGTTCGTGTTCGATACGGGGCTCGCCGACGTCGGCGCGCTCCTCGTCGGTGCCGTCCTCGTCGGCCTGCTCGCGGTGAACCTGTGAGCGCGACGCTTCGCCACTTTAATACGAGGTTCGCGGCATATACGAACCGATGCCCGACCCCGCGAGTCTCCGGGACAGCACGCAGATACTCCTCCCGTGGGAAACGTTCGAGGGGCTCCGCGGGGAGCTCGAAGCGAACTTCACCGTCACCGTCGTTGAAGACGGCCCGAACGCCCGCATCATCGCGAGTCCCGCCGAAATAAAGAGCGTCAACGAGTTCCTCACACGGTACGGGGTCACGGTCGCCTGACCGATCCGTTACGGCCTTCCGACTACAGTCGCCCGAACACGGTTCGTCGTCAAAAACAACCCTTAAACGCCAGCGGCCGGTTCGCTTGGGTATGGCTGGAACTATCGAAGTGCTCGTCCCCGGCGGGCAGGCCAACCCGGGGCCGCCGCTGGGCCCCGAGCTCGGGCCGACCCCCGTTGACGTGCAGGCTGTCGTAGAGGAGATCAACGACCTGACGGAGGCGTTCGACGGGACCGAAGTCCCCGTCACCGTCACCTACGAGGACGACGGCTCGTTCGAGATCGACGTCGGCGTGCCCCCGACGGCCGCGCTCATCAAGGACGAACTCGGCTTCGAAACTGGCTCCGGCGAGCCGCAGGAGGACTTCGTCGCCGACATGTCCGTCGAACAGCTGAAGACCGTCGCGGAACAGAAGCTTCCCGACCTGCTCGCGTACGACGTGAAGGGCGCCGCAAAGGAGGTCGCGGGCACCTGCGTCACGCTCGGCGTCACCATCGAGGGAGAGGACGCCCGGACGTTCAAACAGCGGATCGACGACGGCGAGTACGACGACGTGTTCGGCGAGGCTGCCGCAGCGTAAGCGAGGCAGCGAGCGAACGCTCGAAAACCGAGCGCAGCGAGATTTTCGGTGTCTTTGGCGAGGAAGCGGCGGCGCAAGGCGCTGGCGACGAAGTACCCGTAGAATCGCGGAGGCGGTCTACTCGGGTGTTCGGTGTGTCGGTCACTGTGCTGCGAGAACGCCGGCTGGTTGCTCGACAAGTCGAGGACAGCCGGGACAAATCCGACGACACAAAACACTTGTAACCCCAACGACACCACACCGCCGATGCCCTCCATCGCCAGACTGCGGTCGCTGAGCGACGACCACCCCGCGTTCGTCGCCGTGGCGGCTCTGCTCGTCGCGTTCCATCTCGCGTATCCGGCGGTCGACTGGTGGCTCCGCGCCGCCGACATCGCGCCCGCGTTCGACTTCTGGGACTTCGGCGCCTACCGCGGCGGCGTCGAGCGCTGGCAGGCCGGCGGGACGGTGTACGTCGAAAACGAGGACGGCGGCTACCACGGCACGTTCCTCTACCCACCGGTCGCGCTGCTTCTGTTCGCGCCGTTCGTCGGGCATCCGTTCGGTCCGGAGGCGTGGGTGCTCGCGTCGGCGCTGCTGCTGTGGGTCGGGATGATCGGCGTCGTCGAGGCGCTCGTCGGCAGTCGGTCGTGGGGCGAACGACTCCTGTTCGGCTGGTTCCTCTGTGGCTTCCAGCCGCTCGTGCTCGCCTCGAAGATGGGACAGACGGCGGCGTTCATGGGCGGGCTCCTGTGTTTCGCGTTCATCGCGCTGGAGCGGGGGGCCGAGAGCCGACCAGCGCGGTTCGCGAGCGGCGCGCTCACCGCCGTCGTCGGTGTCGTCAAGCTAGCGTACGCGCCCGTCGCCGCCCACCTGCTCGCGGACCGCGACCGGTTCGCGGGCGCCGTCGTCGCCGGCGTCGGCCTCGTCACGGTGTCGCTTCTCGTCTTCGGGCTCGAACGTCATCTGACGTACGTCGAGGTGCTCGCGTGGGGCGTCGGCCAGGGTGGTGCCACCCGGTCGCCTGCGCTGTGGCTCGCACCGTACTTCCGCCCGCTCGCCGGGCTCGCCGTCGCGCTGCCCGTGCGGCTCGCGGGGAGCCTTGTAGTCGCGGCGTACGCGGCGTGTGCCGACGGCGCCGACCGGACGACCTTCGCGCTCGGCGTCGCATCGTTCCCACTTTTGACCCCGCTCGCGTACACGTACTACTTCGTCGCGCTGCTGCCCGCCGCGGCGATACTGATTCACGGCGAACTCGAGCGCGGCGGGCGACCCGTCGTTCCGACGCTCGGGCTCGCCCTCCTCAGCGTGCACTCGTACGGGCTGTACGCCATCACGAACGGGCTCCCGGACCTGCTTCCGGCCGTCGCGTCGCTTCCCGGCGTCTACTTCCCGCTCCAGCCGGGGCTGTGGGGGTGTGTCCTGCTCGCAGGGACGGCGTTCCTCCGCGTCGGAGAGTCGGTGTCGCTGCCGACGTGGCTCCCGCCGACGGCACGGCGCCGCGCGTGAGATACGCTCGAACGGGGCGAGAGCGCGCCGAACGGCCGCGAACGACCGCGCTCCCCGGTTCGCTTCGACGGACTTAACTGTGGCATCGGCGTGCGTCCATGTGAGACAGGCACCGCCTGTTTCACACCGTAGTAGCCGGACGGCTACGACTACGGAGGTGAAAGATGGCAGATTCGATACAAGAAGCAGTCTCTCGCGCACTCGACGAGGCCCCCGAGCGGCAGTTCCGCGAAACGGTGGACCTCGCTATCAACCTGCGCGACTTAGACCTTGACGACCCTAACAACCGCGTGGACGAGTCCATCGTCCTTCCGCGGGGCACGGGACAGGAGACTCGCATCGTCGTGTTCGCGGAGGGCGAGACAGCCCTCCGAGCCGAGGACGTCGCGGACGACGTGCTCGACGGTGACGACCTCGAAGAGCTCGGGGACGACACCGACGCCGCGAAAGATCTCGCCGACGAGACGGATTTCTTCGTCGCCGAGGCGAACATGATGCAGGACATCGGCCGCTATCTCGGGACCGTGCTCGGTCCGCGGGGGAAGATGCCGACGCCGCTCCAGCCGGACGACGACGTCGTCGAGACGATCAACCGGATGAAAAACACCGTGCAGGTGCGGAGCCGCGACCGGCGGACCTTCCACACCCGCGTCGGTGCCGAGGACATGAGCGCCGAGGACATCGCCGACAACATCGACGTCATCGTTCGTCGGTTGGAAGCGGACCTGGAGAAGGGGCCGCAGAACATCGACTCGATCTACGTGAAGACGACGATGGGGCCGGCAGCGGAGGTGCCGAACTAATATGAGCGCCGAACCGGAGCGCAAGACGGAGACGATTCCGCAGTGGAAGCGCGAGGAGGTCGACGACATCGCCGCCATGCTCGACTCGTACGAGTCGGTCGGCATCGTCGACATCGCGGGGATCCCCTCCCGCCAGCTTCAGGACATGCGTCGGGAGCTGTACGGGACGGCGGAACTGCGCGTCTCGCGGAACACGCTGCTCGTCCGTGCGCTGGAAGAGGTCGACGACGGCCTCGAACAGCTCACGGAGCACGTCGCCGGACAGGTCGGCATCATCGCGACGAACGACAACCCGTTCGGCCTGTTCAAGCAGCTCGAAGCGTCGAAGACGCCCGCGCCGATCAATGCGGGCGAGGTCGCGCCGAACGACATCGTCATCCCCGAGGGTGACACGGGGGTCGACCCCGGTCCGTTCGTCGGCGACCTCCAGCAGGTCGGCGCCGCCGCACGCATCATGGACGGTTCGATCCAGGTTACCGAGGACTCGACGGTCCTCGAGGCCGGGGGAGAGGTCAGCGCCGACCTCGCAAACGTCCTGAGCGAACTCGGCATCGAGCCGAAGGAGGTCGGGCTCGACCTCCGCGGCGTCTACTCCGACGGCGTGCTGTTCGCCCCGGAGGAGCTGGAAATCGACATCGACGAGTACCGCGCGGACATCGAGGCCGCCGCCGCCGGCGCGCGCAACCTCTCCGTCAACGCCGTCTACCCGACGGCGCGGACGGTCGGGACGCTGCTCGGCAAGGCATCGGGCGAGGCGAAGAGCCTCGGCATCCACGCGGCCATCGAGTCGCCGGACCTCGCGGACGACCTCGTGGCGAAGGCCGACTCGCAGCTGCGCGCGCTCGCAGCCGCAATCGACGACGAGGAGGCGCTCCCCGAGGAGCTCCGCGGCGTCGAGGTCGGCGAACCGGCGACCGAGGAGTCCGCGACGGACGAGGACGAACAGGACGACGACCAAGCCGACACGGCCGAGGCCGACGCCGACGACGACTCCGACGACGAGGAGGAGGGCGACGGCGGCGACGCGCTCGGCGACATGTTCGGGTGATTAATCCATGGAATACGTTTACGCAGCACTCATCCTGCACGAGACCGACGAAGAGATCAACGAAGACAACCTGACCTCCGTTCTGGAGGCCGCCGGCGTCGACGTCGAGGAATCGCGCGTCAAGGCGCTCGTCGCGGCCCTCGAGGACGTCGACATCGAGGACGCAGTCGAGCAGGCTGCGGCCGTCCCGGCTGGCGGCGCGTCCGGCGGCAGCGCCGGCGGCGCGGCCGAGGCCGACGACGAGACCGACGACTCCGAGGAGGAGGCCGACGAGGCCGAGGCCGAGGAGGAGGACGACGACGAGGACGAGGGCGACGGCGGCGAAGGGCTCGGCGAGCTCTTCGGCTGAGTCGGCCACGACCATTCTCACTTTTTCGACCGAAGAGCGGCCGCGCCGGAGTTCAAGTAGGAAGCCGCGGCCACCGACGGCGTGTTCGGCGCCACGGCCGCGGCCGACCCCGCGGCGACGGGGCTCGCGCTCGCGTTCGTAGCCGCCGGCATCTGCCTTGGCACCGTTTCCGGGCTCGTCCCAGGGCTTCACGCCAACAACATGGCGCTGCTGCTCGCCGGCGTCGCGCCCTCGCTTCCCGGCCCACCGCGGCTCGTCGCGGCCGCGATGCTCGCGGCCGGCGTGGTGCACACGTTTCTCGACATCGTGCCGACGCTCGCGCTGGGCGTGCCGGACCCGGCGCTCGCGGCCGGCGCGCTCCCCGGCCACCGGCTCGTGATACAGGGTCGCGGCCACGAGGCGCTGCGGCTCTCCGCGCTCGGCTCTGCGCTCGCCGTCGCCCTCGCGGTGCCGCTCGCCGTGCCCGTCACGCGGCTGATGACGTGGCTCTACCCGTACGTTCGGGCGCGGCTCGCGCTCGTCCTGCTCGGGACGGCGGCGCTGCTCGTGGTCACCGAGTCGGACGCGGCGAGCGCGCTCGCGGGCGCCGGCTGTCTCTGTGCGAGCGCGGCGCTCGGCTTTCTCACGCTGGATCTCGACCCGGCCGCGCCGCTCGCTGCCGGCGGGATGTTGGCTCCCCTGTTCGCAGGGTTGTTCGGCGCGCCGGTGCTCGTCGAGGCGTTCGGCGGGGCTGGCGTGCCGAGACAGGGCGACGCGACGCTCGCACTGTCGAAGCGCGTGACCAGCGGCGTCGCTGGTATCGGCACGCTCGCTGGCGCCGTCGTCGGCTACGTCCCCGGCGTCTCCTCTGCTGTCGCGGCGACCATCGCCCTGTTGGCCGTGCCCGGTCGGCTGGGCGCGCGCGGCTTCGTCGTCGCCGTCTCCGGCGTGAACACGGCGAACACCGTCTTCGCACTGTTCGCGCTCGTCGCACTCGGGGCACCGCGGACGGGCGTGTTGGTCGCCGTCGACCGCGTCGGCGCCCCCGTCTCGCTGGGACTGTGGCTTCCGGCGGTCGGCATCGCCGCAGGCGTCGGGGCGGTCCTCGTTCCCCTCCTCGGGGACCGGTACCTGACGGTCGTCGGTCGCCTCGACAATACGCGGCTCTCTGTCTGCACTCTCGGACTGCTTTGTCTCCTCTCTTTTCTGTTCGCCGGGCTCGTGGGCGTTGGAACGTTCGTCGCCGCCGGAGCCATCGGGCTGCTCCCCGGGCGGCTCGGGACCCGTCGCGTTCACCTGATGGGCGTACTCGTCGGACCGCTTGCCGTGGGGGCGTGAGTCGTCCCGTGGTCGCGTGAACCGTTCAGAGGTAGCCTTGCTCCCGGAAGTAGGCCACCAGTAGCAGCGAAACGAGGCTCAGCCCGAGCAGGACCGCATGGTACGCGAACGGCCAGCCGAGCTCCGGCATCGTCTCGAAGTTCATCCCGAACAGCCCGGCGACGAACGTCAACGGGAGGAACACCACGGCGATGACGGTGAGCCGCTTCATCACCTCGTTCGTCGACTGGGACAGCGTGTTCAGGTAGATGTCACGCGCGCTGCTCGTTAGATCCCGGTACGTCTCGGTCAGGTCGACTACTTGAACGAGGTGGTCGTACACGTCGCGGAAGTACTTCTCCGTCTCCGGGGCGATCTGCTCGGGGTCGCCGCGCGCGAGCGCGCCGACGGCTTCGCGCGCCGGCCACGCGACCTTTCGAAAGGAGAGCAGATCGCGGCGAGCCCCGTTGATCCGCTCCAGCGTGTCGATTTCCGTCGAGACGAGTACCTCCTCCTCGATGGTTTCGATCGCCGTCTCGATGCGGTCGAGCAGTTCGAAGTAATCGTCGACGACGACGTCGAGTACGCGGTACGCGGTGAAGTCGGGGCCGCGCTGGAGTAGCCGTTCGTCGCCGCGACCGACGGCCTCCCACACGCGGTCGACCGGCGGCAGCGAGGCGGTCGAGAGCGTCACCACCCAGTCCGGGCCGACGAACACGCCGACGGGGTCGTCGCGGACCTCCTCGTCGAACGGCCGGTCGCCTTTCGTCAGCGTCGCCGCCTTCAGGAGCACGAACGTGTAGCCGTCGAACTCCTCGGTCTTCGACCGGAGGTTGTTGCGGACGTCCTCGACGGCGAGCGGGTGGATGCCGAACACGTCGGCGACCTCGGTCAGCGCGTCGGCGTCGGCGTCGTGGGCTCTGACCCACGTGGTCCCCGTCGCGTCGCGGGCGGCGGCGAGGTCGTCGTACGAGTCGACGCCCCTCGACGTAGAGTAGACGACGGCTCCCGTCACGCCGGCTCACCACCGAGAAACAGAAGCGTCGTACCGACCATCACGCCCACGAGCGTCAGCTCCCGCCCCGGGTACGGCGTCGTCACGCCGACTGCGTAACCGACGACCGCGAGCGCGGTGCAGACCCCCCCGAGAAGCGCGAGCCGCTGCATACCTCGCCGTCGCGAGGCTGTGAGAAAAGCGTTACCCGGCTACGCGGGGTGGTCGATCCCCTCGATGAGCCGGTCGACGTTCGACTCCTCGTCGACCCGCGTCGGGTTCACCGCCATCGCGATGACGTAGTCCCCCTCGTGACGGAACTTCGTCACGTGGACGAACACCTCGACGTCCGCACCGCTCGCGAGCGTCGCGTCGGCGCGGAACTTCGAGACCCGTGTCTCGTTGCCGAGCGCCGACACCGTCCGGTTCGATTCGAGACTGACGTTCTCGATGGAGTCGTACTGCGCCTGCAGCCGAAGCGCGAGCTCGCGGTTCGAGAGATCGCCGACCGGGTTGAACGGCCCCTGTCCGGCGATCTTCACCTCGGGGGTCGCGTACGCGGTGAACCGCGACAGCTGCTGGGCGGCGAAGGGGCTGTCCGTACCGCGAGCGTACTCGGTGAGGTGATTCGTCACTCGGACCTCTCTGTCCTGTCCGGCCACGGAGAACGTCCTGTTTTGGACCACCGCTTCCCGTCGCTGCTCCTCGTATCCCGTCTCCTCGAGCGCCGCGTCGGTGACTGCTATCGACTCAGACTCGAACGCGAGCGACTCCTCGCCGGTGAGAAAGCCGATACAGCCGCTCGTCACGAGTACGGCGACCACTGCGGCCGCTGCGACGGTGCGTCGATAACCCATAGTCGTCGGTCGATACTCGGCTCGCGGGCATAAACGCGGTGGCCGACGGACGGGACCGCTGACACGACGGCGAGCAGGTGAGGACTCTCGATGCGTCCCGCGCGCAGCACCGTCACCGCAGCACTCGCTACTCGAACCGGTAGGTCGCACCGTCGTCGGTGTCCTGTATCTCGACGCCGAGCGCGGCGAGGTCGTCGCGGAGCGCGTCCGCCCGGTCGTAGTTGCCGGCCTCCCGCTCCCGTTCGCGCACGTCGAGCACGAGTTCGACGAGTTCGCCGGCAAGCGTCGCCTCGCCGGTCGCATCGCCGGCGAAGTCCAGCCCGAACGCGCCACCTGCGAACGTCTCGAACGTCTCGACGGCACGCCGGAGCCCGCGGTAGTCGTGTTCTTCCGTCGCGTCGAGGTGGCTGTTCACAGCAGAGGCGAGCTCGAGCAGGGCGGTGAACGCCTCTCGGGTGTTGAAGTCGTCGTTCATCGCCTCGGTGAACCCGGTCCGGGCGTCCTCGACCGCGTCGCGGAGTGTCCCGTCCTCGACGGTCGTGCGGGCCGCCGCGGAGTCGGCTGCGTCCGTCGCGCGGCGGTGGGCGTTCTCCAGCCGCTCCCACCGCTCCTCGGCCTCGTGGATGGCCGCCTCCGAGTACGTCTGCGTGGAGTTGTACGACGCCGAGAGGAAGAACGCTCGGAGGGTGTTCGCGCCGAACCGCCGCACCGCCTCCTCGACGGGGATGAAGTTCCCCAGCGAGGAGGACATCTTCTCGTCGCCCATCTGGAACAGGTCCGCGTGGAGCCAGTAGCGGGCGAACCGTTGGCCCGTTGCCGCCTCGCTCTGTGCGATCTCGTTCTCGTGGTGCGGGAAGACGAGGTCGCGGCCGCCCATGTGGATGTCGATGGTCGAGTCGAGGTGGGTCATGCTCATCGCGGAGCACTCGATGTGCCAGCCGGGGCGCCCCTCACCCCACGGGGAGTCCCACGTCTCGCCGTCGGGGTCGTCGACCGCGTATTCGCGGTCCGGATGGCGGTGCTCCGCGACAGCCGAGGCGTCGACGCCGCCCGCTTTCCACAGCGCGAAGTCGGCCGGATGTCGCTTCTCGCGCCGTTCCTCGTCGGGTCCCTGCGCCTCCACGTCGTCGAGCCGCTGGTTCGAGAGCTTCCCGTAGTCGTCGAAGCTGGTCACGTCGAAGTACACCGAGCCGTTCGACTCGTAGGCGTATCCGCGGTCGACGAGCGTCTCGACGAGGTCGATTATCTCCGGAACGTGCTCCGTGACGCGGGGGTACACCTCCGCACGCTTGAGGTTGAGTGCGCGCATGTCGGAGAGCAGCTGATCGATGAAGCCGGTCGCGACCGCCCGCTCGGAGTCGCCGAGGTCGCCCTCGCCGACCCGCGCGACGATCTTCTCGTTCACGTCGGTGATGTTCTCGACGTGGCGGACGCCGTAGCCGAGGTGGTCGAGCCACCGGTGGATGACGTCGACGTGGACCCACGTCCGTGCGTGTCCGAGGTGGGCGAAATCGGAGACCGTGAGCCCACAGTAGTAGAGCAGCACGTCGTCGGGGTCCGCGGGCTCGAACGGTTCCGTCTCGCCGGACAGCGTGTTGGACACGCGCAACGTCATGGTCGAGCGTATCCGTGACAGAGGTTTGTAAGCGTCGGATTCGTCGCTACGTGTCGAGCGCGTCCTCGACGTAGCGAAGCGCGTCGACGCCGTCGCGCCGGTCGACGAGACAGGCGAGGTGGCCCTCCGCTCCGCCGGCCGCGACTACCGACACCCCTTCGGCGTCGAGGCGGGCGAGGACGCTGGCGAGGTGTGCGACAGAGAGATCACCCGTCGCGATGACGGCCGTCCGATCCCCGCCGCCCGTGACGAACGCCGTGTCGCCGACGGTCAACAGCGCGTCCGCGTCGGGTGCAGTGACGGCGGCGAATCCGCTCCGCATGTCGACGCGGACGTCCGCCGTTGGCGGATCGGGCGGCGACAGCTCGTCGGCGTAGCGGCGCAGCGCCGCCGCGACCGCCTCAACCTCTCCCACGTCCAGATACCGTGCTGCGGCGCTGTAGTTGACGACGCCGGCCGCGAGCGCCGACCGGAGAAAGGGCCGGCGGCGGACGGCCGCGCGTGCCTCGCTCGCGAGGGTCATGGCGTGCCGTTCCGGCAGCGCCGCGAAAAGGATGTCGTCTCCCCGTCCGAAGCTCCTAAGCGGCGCTCGCTCCTCATCGCTGGTATGCAGGCGCTCGTCATCGTCGCGCACGGGTCGCATCTCAACCCCGACTCGTCGACACCGACGTACAGCCACGCGGATACGGTGCGTGCGACCGGCGCGTTCGACGAGGTTCGCACGGCCTTTTGGAAGGAGGAGCCGCACTTTCGCGAGGTGCTCCGGACGCTCGAATCAGACGAGGTGTTCGTCGTCCCACTGTTCATCTCGGAGGGGTACTTCACTGAGCAGGTCATCCCGCGCGAGCTCCGGCTGGAATCGTTCGACGTCGACGACTGGGACTCCGACGGCACCAGCGCCAGCCACGCGACGCTGTCCGCGAGCGACGTCGAGGGGAAGCGCGTCCACTACTGCGGTCCCGTCGGCACCCACGACGCGATGACGGAGGTCATCGTGCGCCGGGCGGAGTCGGTTACCGGCGACCCGGCCGTGGGCGAAGGGTTCGGGCTCGCGGTGGTCGGCCACGGCACCGAGCGCAACGAGAACTCCGCGAAAGCGATCCGCTATCACACGGAGCGCATCCGCGAGCGCGACCGCTTCGACGAGGTGGAGGACCTCTATCTGGACGAGGATCCGGAAGTGGACGACGTCACCGACTTCTTCGACAGCGACGACGTGGTCGTCGTCCCGCTGTTCATCGCCGACGGCTACCACACGCAGGAGGATATCCCCGAGGACATGGGACTCACCGACGACTACCGGACCGGCTGGGAGACGCCCGCGACGGTCGACGGAACTCGCATCTGGTACGCAGGGGCCGTCGGTACGGAACCGCTAATGGCGGACGTGGTGCTCGAACGAGCGCGAGACGCGGGCGCGTCGGTCGGCGACGCCGTCGACCGCGTGCGCGAAGAGACGCGCACGGCCGGCGCGGACTGACAGAGGGCGACGGCGCGGCGACGGAGTGGTCGTCCCGCCAGCCGGTTCGGATGGATTCTTCAAGCTCGGCCGACTAGCGGCGGTATGAACGCGACACAAGTCGACCGGCTCGCAACGGCGGCCCGCGACGGCGGCGTCGACTGCGACGGGCTCCGGATACGGGCCGGCGACGACGGGTTCTCGGTCGAGATACCGGCTGCCGGGGTCGACGAGTCCGGGCTCTCGGCGGCCGACCTCGACCGGCTCGCGCAGGAGCATCCGTCGTACGTGACGAACTGGGCGTTCTGGTCGCGGGACCGCGCCGACGCCGACCGGGCGTTTCTCCGGTGGGTCGAAGGCGCCGCGGAGACGAGCGTCCCCGAACGGTACGAGCTGCTCCGGGAAGGGTACGCCCGCTCGTGGGGGCAGGTCCGCGTCGAGGTCACCCTCGGTGAGGGCGGCGAACGGGTCTACGAGCTCCGCCACGAGGACGACGCCGGCATCCCCACCGAGGAACTCGACCGGCACGACGACCCGCTCGACGCCCGCTCGCTCGTCAAGACCGACGACGACGGTCGATATCGGCCGCTGAAGACCGCACCGTCGCTCCCCCACGGCTGGGTGTTTTCGGAGCTGAGTGGGCGAGCCTGCGCGGAGACGATCGAGTACGTCTACCCTGCGACCATCGCGAACTGGTATCTCGAACGGCAGGGGAAGCTCGACGTAAACGACTGGCGTGAGACCGTCGACCGACAGAGCGGCATCTACGGCGTCGTGAAGACGTGGGACCGCGGCGGGGGGTACGAGCACGTCAACTGGGTTGCGGAGGCGTGCTGTGACGACTCGCAGTGTCTGAAGCGCAGAGAGTGGGGGTACGACGACGAGACGGACCTCGACGTGGACGGCGGCGACGGCGTCTTCCCGTGTCGGGAGCCGTGTTCGCTCGTCATCGCCGGTGCACGCACGTGGACGCGCCTCGAAGGCGAGGAGGAGCGGACGTACGAGTTCACGCTCACGCCGAGCGAGAAGGAACAGGTCGAGGCGATCATCGACGCCGTGGCGGACGGCCGCGTCGGCGAAATCCGCGAGGCTGACCTGAAGGACGACGCGAATCGCTATCGTGCGCGGTTCCTCCGTGCGAAGCGGTTCGACGGCGACGGCAACCTCTCGGGGACGCCGACGGACCGCGACGAGTAGCTACCGAAGCGTCGCCAGCCCGCCGGCGATAAGCCCGGCGAGCAGCGCCAGCACGGCGAGGACGATGTTGATGCCGTCGGTCGCGAACACTGCGCCGAACGCGAGGATGATGCCGACGAGCCCGAGCCCGAGCGCCGAGACGGTGAGCGGATCCACGCCGGCGAGTAGCCCCTCCGGTTCGGGGTCTGCCGGCTGAGCGAGTTCTGGGTCGACGCGGACCTCGTTCGTCGTGGTGTCGACGGTGACGGTGACGTAGCGGGTCTGGGCGCCGTGTGCCACGACCACCTTCAGGCTCCCATCCTGGCTGGTTCCCTCGGGGGCGTCCACATCGACGCGGACCTTCCGGACGCTGTTCCCACGCACGTAGTGGTTGGTCGCCCCGAGTCGCGCGACCGAGGAGAGAGCGTCGTCGAGGTGGAGATGGACGTGTGTCGACTCGCCCCGGTTCCGGAGTTCGACGACGAACGAGCCGTCCGTCTCGAACGACGCGGGCGCCTCCAGCGAGTGGAGCCCCGCCCGGTTGATTTCGACGACGAGCGTGTCGGTCACGCTCGGGGGCTCTCGCCCGGGTGACAAAAAGCGTTCGCTCGTTTCGATGGACGATCGCTCGTTTCGATGGACGACCGCTACGCTTCCCGCATATCCGGCGGCAGCAGGTTCGGAATCCCTTCCTCGATGGGGTACTCCTCCCCGCACTCGGTGCAGACGAGCCGCCCTTCGAGGATCTCGTCGTCGTCGCGACGGATGGCGTCGAGTTCGAGCGTCGACTTGTCCAGCGGACAGCAGACGATCTCCATCAGGTCCTCCTTCATATCTCTCCGTGAGTGTGTAGCCGGCAAAAGCGTGCCGGACCTACGTCCAGACATCCTCGACGACGACCGTCTGCTCACGCCCGGGGCCGACGCCGACGGCGTACACCGGGACGTCGAGTTCGTCGCTCAGATACTCGAGATAGTCGCGTGCGTTCTTCGGGAGGGCCTCGTACCCTTCCTCGGCAACCGTCGACGCGTCGAACTCCGGCCAGCCGTCGAACGTCCGGAAGTTCGCCTCGCAGTCGGCCCACTGTTCCGTCGTCGGGGGCATCGTCAGCAGCTCCGCCCCGTCGAGCGTGTACGAGTGGCCGACCTGCACCTCGTCGAGGCCCGCGAGTACGTCGATGTGGTTCACGGCGAGGCCGGTGAAGCCGCTCACCCGTGTGGCGTGCCGGAGCATCGGGATGTCGAGCCAGCCGACGCGGCGGGGGCGACCGGTGACGGTGCCGAACTCGCCGCCCTCCTCGCGGATGTACGCGGCGAGCTCCTCCGCCTCCGGGGAGGTGTCGCCGCCGTCCGCTGGCGTTTGTCCCTCGACCCTGCCGAGCTCGGTCGGGAGCGGACCGGTACCGACTCGCGACAGGTAGCCCTTCACGATGCCGACGACCTCACCGGACCCGACGACGGTCGGACCGACCCCGGACCCGACCGCGGCGGCGCCAGCCGTCGGGTTCGAGGAGGTCACGTACGGGTACACCCCGTGGTCGATGTCGATGGAAGTGCCCTGTGCACCCTCGAACATGAGGTTCGCGTCGTCGGCGAGACGGTCTGCGAGGAACGCCCCGCAGTTGATCGTCATCTCCTCCTCGTCGAGCCGCTCACCGTACTCGCGGTACGTCTCGAACAGCGTCTCGACGTCGAAGGCGCCTTCGAACCGGTCGGCGTCGGGGTCGGCGCCGAAGTTCTCGAGCAGCGCGCGCTTCTGCGGGACGACGTACTCGAGGCGGTCGCGGAGCGTCGCCGGATCGAGCAGGTCGCCGATGCGGACGCCGCGACGCCCGGCTTTGTCCTCGTAGGTGGGACCGATGCCGCGGCCGGTGGTGCCCGCGGCGAGATCCTCCTTGGCGTCCTCCTCGATGCCGTCGAGGACGCGGTGGTACGGGAGGATGGCGTGCGCCCGTTCGGCGACCCGGACATCCGGATCGAGCCCGCGTTCGCGCAGGGTCCGGAGCTCCTCGAACAGCGTCTCGGGATTGACGACACAGCCGTTGCCGAGTACGCCGATCTTCCCGCGGACCGCGCCCGACGGAACGAGCGAGAGCTTGTACTCGTCGCCCTCGTGGACGACGGTGTGCCCGGCGTTGTCGCCGCCCTGATAGCGAACGACGACATCGGCGGCATCGCCGTAGACGTCGACGATGCCGCCCTTTCCTTCGTCGCCGAGTTGCGCGCCGACGATAGTGACGGTCATTTACGGTGGAACGTCCGAGGCGCCGATTAAACCGGTTTCGATGCATCGTCACCTGCGGAGACGAGCCGTCCCGTGGCAGAGCTGGCACGCCAATCGGTCACAAGGGATATAACAGTCGGCGACGAAATCTGGTCCGTTATCGCGTTCGACGCTCGTAGGGCAACCTTTAAAACTGGACAACACAAGTTAACAAGTGCCATGATAGATAGGCTTGAAAAAGAGGTCGACATGCTGGAACGCCACCTCCAGGTCCTCCGGATGGTCATCGAGAACGAGCCGATCGGGATCGTGAAGATGTCGAACGAGACGGGTTACCCCCACCACAAGGTTCGCTACTCGCTGCGGGTCCTCGAAGAGGAGAACCTCATCGAGCCGTCGAGCCAGGGCGCGATCACCACGGAGACGACCGTGGAGTTCGTCGACGACCTCGACGGCAAGATCGACGACATCGTCGAGAAGCTCGACGGGATGAAGATCGACGACGTCCCGGAGATCGAATCGTAACTACAGGTCCGGAACCGACAGGTGAAACGCGCCGTCCCGTGACTCGACGAGACCGAGGTGGAAGCCGCGCTTTCTCGACTCCTTCACGTAGCTCTGTCGCGAGTCACGACTGAGCAGGCTCTGACTCGTCGCGTCGCCGGCCGTCTCCAGTGCCGGTGACTCGAAGAACGCCGCGGTGACGTAAAATGCAGCCGCGAACGAGTCCTCGGTCCGGCACACCGCGACGGCGTGTTTCACGAGCTCTGCCATCTCCACCTCTTCGACCGGCTCGCGGGAGGCATCGAGGGTCGCGGCGACCAGTGGCTCACCCATCCGGTCGCGGCACACTACGTCGAAGGTGACCTCCTCCGGGCTGTCGTCGCCGGTGGCCGCTATCGCGGTGTCGAACTCGACGCGGTCGATTCGAGGAAGCGCGTCGTACAGTTCACGCATCGAATCGGCCGAGCCCGTGTCGCGTATCTCGAAGACGAGTCGCGAGACGAGCCACTCGACGAACTGGTAGCGTTGGCTCTCGTGGAGCCACTGATCGAACGGCTCGCCCGCGACAGATGCACCCTCGGACTCGAACTGCGTGTGTGCGGAAATGTGGAGGTTCGCGTGGAGCTCCTCCGGCGAGCCGTCGCCGTCGTGCACGTCCTCGACTGTAGTCTTCCCCTTCGATTCGTAGCGAACGAACAGGTTCGTCCCGGACAGCGCCTCCGCCTCCGACAGCGACGATCCGTCGCCGGGGTGATCGACCTGCTTTTGAAGCTCCGTGACGCGCGCTCGAAGCCGGTCGACCTCAGCCTCGAGCTCGTCGCGCTCGTCGATCAGTTCGTCTCGCTCGGCCGTGACCCGTTCGAGCTCGGCTTCGAGCTCGGTGAGCCGTTCTCTGGCCTCGTCGCGGTCTGCTTCTACGGTCCCCAGTGACTCTCGATCGGTCTCGAGGCCCTCGGTTTCCTCTGTGCGACCGCTGGCATCCATCTCTGTACCGTCGTCTATCCCGCCCGCGTCCTCCCGTCGCTCGCCGGCTGACCGTGCCGCGGCGGCGGCGGTTCGTTCGGGGTCGAGCGACGGAACCGACCGGGAGGCGACCCGCTCCGCCGGAGAGGGATCCGACCCGCGCTGTTCCGCGTCAAGTTCTTGTTCGGGAGCCGACTCCACGGGCGAGATGTCGGTGTCGACACCGCCCTCGCCGGTGGTGTCACCGTCGGCGGACGGGTCCGTCTCGCCATCTATCCGCGAAATCGCTTGAGTTGGTTCCTGTGCGTCGTCGATGAGGTCGGTCGTCTCCTCGTCTCCCGGGTCTACTTCGCCCTCGTATTCCACATCCTCGTACTCCACATCCTCGACGTCCTCTTCGGCCCGTGCCTGAGTCGATTCGGTGCCCTCAGCATCTGCCGCGTCAGAGCTGTCTGCGGCGTCGAACGGAGCCGTTGCCACCGCGTCGTCGGTCGCTGAATCCTCGTCGGGACCGCCGGTCGCGGACCCCTCTGTCGTGGAGCCACCGGTTGCAGAGTCACCGGCTGCAGAGTCACCGACTGCAGAGTCACCGACTGCAGAGTCACCGGTTGCAGAGCCGCCGGCTCCGAGATTGTCGTCGTCTTCGAATCCGCCTTCATGTCCGGGACTGCCGTCGTCGTCTGGCCCCGGCGTCTCACTGTCACCTATCCCGGCGACGCCTCCGGTGGTCGCGCCGGCCGCCGACCCACCCGCGGGCTCGGGGATGTCAGTTACGTCGAGATCGACGGCGACCACCTCGTAGATGCCGACCTCGTCGCGCATGAGCTCGAGTGCCTCCTCGTCGGTCTTGAGACGGCGCGCGTTGCCGACGAACGCGACGTCCATCGACCGGCCGGCCTGATACACCGTGTAGTAGTCGCCGGAGAGGACGTTCTCCGACAGTTCCACGTAACCGGTGAACCCCCCCTCGGACAACGTCTCCTGCACCTCCGACATCGGCGTATCCTCTGTGTAGTAGCTGCCACGGGTCTCGCCGTCCGCGAACTGCATCGCGACGAGCAGCGGCACCGCCGGATGGGGCGCCTCGTAGACGGTCCCGTCTGCGTCCTCGAATTGCTCGATGTCGCCGTCTACCCCCGGCTCGCCGGGTTCGAACTCGTCGCCGGCGGCCGTCTGACGGTACTCTCCGACAGAGACGACGCGGCCGTTGACGAACAGCAACCAGGTGCTCCCGGCGGAGACCGCTCCAGAAAACGAGTCGTCGGCGAGGTCGTGCAGGCCGGCGTACCCCCCGGAGAAGGAACGACCGTCCCAGTCCTCTATCTCCTCGACCCAACGTTCCATGTACGCGTCAAAACGCCACCGAACGCAAATACGTTCCGGCCCTCATCGAGCGGTCGGCTGCGGAGAGCTACCGGTTCCGACTGACCGGGAAGGCGACGCGGTCCGGATGTTCGTTGAGCGCGGCGAGGAGCCGCGCGTACAGTTCGTTCCTGACACGGGTGCCGCGGCGCGGGTGGACGAGGTACCGCAGCCGGAGTTCGATCCACGACTCCCCCTGCGTGACGTTCACGGTCGGCCGCTCGCGCACTTCAAGTTCCACGGGGGTTTCGGAGAGTCGGCGTCGGTACTCCTCGATGTGGCCGGCCATCTCGTCACCGAGGTAGTCGTCTGCTGTCTCGACCATCAGCTCTCTCGCGAACTCGAGATCCGTCTCGTAGGCGACCTGCACGGGCAGTTCGTTCCACACGTACGGGAACCCCTCCCACGAGTAGTTTCGGACGTGCGAGGAGAGCACGACAGAGTTCGGGAGCGTGATGGTGCGCCCCGACGGCTGGTGAGTCGAGACCAGATCGCCGTTGATCTCCCACAGCGTCGTGACGAGGAAGTCCACCTCGACGACGTCGCCCTTCGACTCCTCGATCGCGACCCTGTCACCGACCTGATACGGCCGCTTGAGCATGATGTAGAGCCAGCCGATGAGCGAGAACAGCGGCTGCTGGAGCGCGAAGGTGACCGCGAAGCCGACCACGCCGAGCGAGAACAGCAGTCCGATCCACTGCTCGGTGAGGACGCCGAACGCGGCCGCGAGCGCCGCGACGACGAACGCGAGCTTCAACACGTTCCGCACGTCGTGGCGCCGACGCTTGTCGGCGAGCCGCGGGAGAAACCCGTCGATGGCGAGCAGATACAGGCCGTAGCTGGCCAGCGCGACGGCCGCGAGCGAGAGCGCCTTCAGGAGCAGAAACCCCACCGCGATGCCGCCCACGGTGACGGGGAGCGGGTCGAGCTGCCCGACGCCGCGGGCGAACAGGACCGCGAGTCCGGCGAGGAGCAACGAGAGATAGCCGACGCGTTTCACGGCGACCACTCGCGGAGCGGGCGGGAAAAGCTTCCGACGGTCGAGGCCTTCCCCGGGGAGACGGCCGGGACCGGGGGATTTAATCGGGTCGTGGGGGTGGACGCGGACAGAGATGGGCACGGAGGAGTCCGGCGAGCGGGACTCGCTCGTCGAGTACGGCATCGAGGACAGACCCCCGTTCGGACGGGCCGCGCTGCTCGGGGTGCAACACTACCTGACGATGATCGGCGCGAACATCGCCGTGCCGCTCATCCTCGCAGACCTGATGGGGATGCCGACGGCGGTGACCGCGAAGTTCGTCGGGACGTTCTTCGTCGTCTCCGGCGTCGCGACGCTGGCCCAGACGACCGTCGGCAACCGCTATCCCATCGTCCAGGGCGCGCCGTTCTCCATGCTCGCGCCGGGTATCGCCATCGTCACCTCCGAAGTTGCGCTCGCGGGGATCCCGGACTGGAACGCGAAGCTGCTGGTCCTGCAGGGCGCGATCATCTCCGCGGCGCTCGTCGAGGTCGCCATCGGCTATCTCGGCCTCGTCGGGAAGGTCCGCGAGTACCTCTCGCCGGTCGTGGTCGCCCCCGTCGTCGCGCTCATCGGCCTCTCGCTGTTCTCGGCCCCGCAGATCACCGCCGCGACGAACAACTGGTATCTCCTCCTGTTGACGGTCGGGCTCATCGTGCTGTTCTCGCAGTATCTCGGCGAGCGCTCGCGCGTGTTCGGGCTCTTCCCCATCATCCTCGGCATCGCGACGGCGTGGCTGGTGGCTGCCGTCGCGTCGCTGCCAGCAGTGGGACTCATCGCGCCGAACACGCCCGGCCACATCGACCTCGGGACTGTGCTCGCCGCGGACCCGGTACAGGCCGTCTATCCGCTGCAGTGGGGGATGCCGCGGTTCGAGGCGTCCTTTGCCATCGGGATGTTCGCCGGCGTGCTCGCCTCCATCGTCGAATCGTTCGCCGACTACCACGCCGTCGCGCGGATGTCCGGCGTCGGCGCCCCCTCGAAGAAACGCATCGACCAGGGAATCGGGATGGAAGGGCTCGCGAACGTCTTCTCCGGGCTGATGGGCACCGGCGGCTCCACCTCCTACTCGGAGAACATCGGTGCCATCGGGCTGACGGGCGTCGCATCCCGCTACGTCGTTCAGATCGGCGCGGTCGTGATGCTGCTGGCCGGCTTCGTCGGCTACTTCGGGCAGCTGGTCGCGACGATTCCGGATCCCATCGTCGGGGGACTGTACATCGCGATGTTCGGCCAGATCGTCGCCGTCGGGCTCTCGAACCTGAAGTACGTCGACCTCGACTCCTCGCGCAACATCTTCATCATCGGCATAGCGCTGTTCACCGGGATGGCGATCCCACAGTACATCGGCGGCCTCGACGGCTACACCGCCCTTCAGAGCGGGTTCGCGGCGGTTCCGGTCCTCGGTCCGGTCCTCGGCAGCGAGGTCGTCGCGCGCACCGTCTTCATCGTCGGCGGCGTTCAGATGGCCGTCGGCGGGGTTGTCGCGCTCGTGCTCGATAACACCGTCGCCGGGACGCGGAAAGAACGCGGGCTCACCGACTGGGCGCGCATCGCCGAAGGGGACGAGGAGTTCGAGACGTTCGTCGAACGGCTGCGAAGCAGCGAGTGAGGTTCCGTGGCGTGTGAGCGCGGTTCACACCGCGTCGCATCACGCTGGGCTTATGGCGTCGGAACGACGAGCAGGCGGTAATGACGCCGTTCCTCGCTCTCGCCGCGGTCTCTCTTCTCGGGGTCTGTCTGGCGGGGGTCGGCAGCCACATCGGCAGCGTCCTCGTCACGTCGTTCGGACTCCTCTCCGTCGGGCTCGTCGTCGCAGCCGTCGCCGTCGTTCGGTTCGGTGATGGCGGCGGCCTGCGGACCGGCGCGAACGGCACCGGGAAATGAGACGACTCGGGCGTTCAGCCACTTAGACGACTCAGGCGTCCGGCCACTTGATCGAACAGCCGCGCGAAGGATTGTCGTCCAGCTCGACGGACTCGCCCGCGAGCACCGCGTCGATGGCCTGCCGTATCTCGAAGCCCGGCGCGCGGGAGGGCTCGTCGTCGGGGTTGAGTGCGTCGTCGAGCCGGCCGTGGTACGCCAGCGTCCACTCGTCACCATCCCGTCGGAACAGGAACGGGTCCGGCGTGCAGACCGCCCCGTACGCGTCGGCGACCGACGCGTCGTCGTCGCGGAGATACGCGTCGTAGGCGATCGTCCCGTCGTCGACGAGCTCGCACATGCGCCCGTAGGAGTCGTCGGGGTAGTCGTCGGCGTCGTTCGGGTTGATGCCGACGACCGCACAGTCGTCGTAGTCGGCCGCGATGTCGTTGAGTGCGTCGAACTTCGCCTTCGCGTACGGGCAGTGGTTGCAGGTGAACACGACGAGCAGCGCGTCGTTGTCGGCGAAGGAGTCGAGCGTGTACGTCGCCCCGTCCGTTCCGACGAGCTGGAAGTCGGGGGCCGTGTCGCCGCGCGTCAGCGTCGATTCGGACTCGGCTTGAACCATGTCGGAAGTTCGGCCGGGCGACTCAAAGGCGTTGGGTGGAGGGGGAGACGCGGTACCGGACGGTCACTCGACGGCGACGAGGTAGATGGCGACGACGGCGAGCGCGACCCCGGTGACCTTCCGCGCCGTGAGCGGCTCGTCAAGGATGACGACCCCCGCCGCGGCGGAGGTGACGAGGAACGTGCCGAAGATGGGGACGACCACGGAGACGGGACCGAGCGCGAGCGCCCGGTAGTAGGCGATGATGCCGACCGAGAGGAACGCGCCCGCTGCGAGCATGTACTTCGCGTCCGGGTGGGTGAGCGCGCCCGATAGCTCCTCGCTCGATACTACAACGACGGCGAGCGCGGCGAGCGCCAGCATTCCGTTGGTGACGAACGCGACGGTCGTACTCGAAAGGTCGCGGGTCGCGAGCTTCGTCAGCGGCGCGACGAAGGTGTAGGCGGCCAACCCGAGCAGGGCGTAGGGAAGATACGACATACGGGAGCGACGTGGCGAGGCGTGAAGCGACCATCGGAACTGGCCGACCGGCCGACTGGCTCGCCCGCTCAGTCGCCGGGGACGCCCGACGGGGTCGGCATCCCGAGTCCCGTACGCCTCACCGCGAGCGTGAGCGCGAGGGTGACGCCCCCGACGACCGCGACCGCGTAGAAGGCCACCCGGGGACCGAACGCGTCGACGACGTAGCCGAAGACAGGCGGCGCGACGGCCCCGCCTGCGGAGATGCCCACCGTCATCAGCGCGAAGTTCTTTCCGATGTCGTCGCGCGCGGAGGCGGCGTCGGTGAGCTTCGAGCGCGCCGGACGCGACACGTCGATGGTCGACGACAGCGAGAGTACGACGGCGACGGCGGCAACGAGGGGGAGCAGCCCGCTCGCGAGGGTGAAAGCGACGGCGACCAGCGCGACGTAGCCGACGGTCATGACCGGAAGCGAGCCGACGCGGTCCGTGAGATAGCCGCCGCCGAGCAGGACGAGCGCACCGACGCCGAGCATCGCCGAGGAGGCGACGCTCGCGTCGGCGGGAGAGAGCCCGTACCCTGTCAACAGCGTCGGCGTGTACGTCTTCACGCCCCACGCCGCGACGCTGTTCGTGAACCACAAAAGCGACAGCAGGAAGACGGGCGGCGCGCCGACGAGCGAGCGCGCCTCGGCGCGCAGTCCGCGGCCCGCCCCGGTGACCGTCGCCGTCAGGTCGCCGGCGCCGACGCCGCGGAGCGAAGGGAGCGGCTGCGGGTCCGGGGGATGGGTCACTGAGCGGGGCACGGGACGGAGTGCGAGCACGCAGGCGACGGTGTAGAGTCCGCCCGCGACGGCCACCACACCGAACGCGACCCGCCAGTCGTAGCCGAGATAGTATGCCGCCGGGACGACCGAAAAGGGGGCCGCGAGTCCGAGCGCCCCAGTGAACCCGTGGACTGAGTACGCCCGGCCGCGGCGCGCCTCGGCCGTTGCGGCGGAGAGCATCGGGTAGTGGGCGGGATGATGGCCAGCGACGCCGACTCCGACGACGACCTGTCCGACGAGCAGCCACTCGTAGGTGGGTGCGACCGCCAGGATGCCGGCGCCGAGCGACCCGACGGCGAGGGAGCCGAACAGGACGAGCCGCCGCGAGTAGGTGTCCGAGACGTAGCCGAGCGGCAGCTGGAGCAGGGTGACGACGCCGGCCGCGAGGCCGACGGCGAGCCCGAGCGCCGCGGTGGAGACGGCGAAGGCGTCGGCGAGGAACGGGAACGCCGGCGCGAGGAGCAGCAGGTACGCGTGGTTGAACAGGTGAGAGCCGCCGACGAGCGCGACGACGCGGGACGTGAAGCCTGACACGTCCTCGGGTAACGGGGGTGTCCTAAAAGGTAAGTCGACAGCGGAGAGCCAGGCGTGACGGCGCGCGCTTCGTATCAGTCGGCAGCGATCCGACCGCCAGCCCGCGGACGCTCAGGAACCGTCGCCTCGACGTCGACGCCGCGGCGCGCAAGACAGTCGAGAACCTGCGACTCGTCGACGCCCGCCTGCGTGGCGGCCATCGACAGTGTGTACGTCCCGCTCTCGTAGAGCGACGCCGCAGTCTCCAACGCATGCTGGTGCATACGCCGACTCAGATGGGGACGCATAATAAGAATATCGTGAGATAATACATCATGGTGTGACGGTGACTCACAAGGAAGGTCCCGTTGGATCGTAATACATCATGATATATCATGACTGACGATCCGGGACGCTCGGAAACCCTGTCGACGACGCAAGCGTTAACCCCACGCTGGTCGGCCGGTGAGTATGGACGAGCGTGCAGAACTTCTCGACCTGCTACGGGAGAACGCCCGTTACACGACCGCCGACCTCGCCCGAATGCTCGGGACCGACGAGGCAGCAGTCGAGGAGGCGATTGCGGCGCTCGAAGCGGAGGGTGTCGTCGTAGGGTATCGTGCCGTCGTCGACCCGACGAAACTGGAGCCAGAGCCGGTGCGCGCACACGTCGAGTGTAACGTGACGCTGGACCGCGAAACCTCCTACGCGGACATCGCGGATCGCCTCGCCGGCTTCCCGGAGGTGGAGTCGCTCAGTCTGATGTCCGGCGACTACGACTTCGCCCTCGAGATCGAGGCCGACTCGATGGGGGAGGTGTCGCGGTTCGTCTCCGAGAAGGTCGCGCCCCTGCCGGAGATCACCCAGACGGTCACCCACTACGTGATGGAGACGTACAAGACCGCCGGCCACCGATTCGAGGACGGCGACGGCGACGACCGCCTCACGTACTCGCCATGACGGGCGAGGAGACGGCGCCGCTGACTCCCTCTGATCGGGTCGCGTCGGTGCCCGAGTCGGGCATCAGGAAGTTCTTCGAGGTCGCCGCGGAGATGGACGACGTGGTCTCGCTCGGCGTCGGCGAACCCGACTTCGCCACGCCGTACCGAGCGCGAGAGGCCGCCATCGACTCGCTCCAGCGCGGACGGACCTCCTACACCGCCAACCGCGGGATGGCAGAGCTCCGCGAGCGCATCGCCGACCACGTCACGCGCTACGACCTCGAGTACGACCCCACCTCGGAGATTCTCGTCACCGCGGGCGCGAGCGAAGCAATCGACCTCGCCTTCCGCGCGCTGGTCGACCCCGGCGACACCGTCGCCATCGCCCAGCCGTCGTACGTCTCCTACGAGCCGGGCGTCCGGTTCGCCGACGGCGAACCGCTGCCGGTGCCGACCCGTGCCGAGGACCGGTTCGTCCTGACGAGAGAGGCGCTAGAGCGCGCCGGGGCCGAGGAAGCCGACCTGCTCGTCTACTGCTACCCGAACAACCCGACCGGGGCGACGATGGACGAAGAGCAGCTCCGCGAGGTCGCCGCGTTCTGCCGGGCGCACGACATCGGCGTACTCGCCGACGAGATATACGCCGCGCTCACCTACGAGGGCGAGCACACGAGCATCGCGACTCTCCCGGAAATGCGCGAGCGAACCGTCGTCTTCAACGGCTTCTCGAAGGCGTACGCGATGACAGGGCTCAGACTCGGCTACGCGCTCGCCCCGCCGGATGTCGTCGAGGCGCTCAACCGCGTCCACCAGTACACGATGCTGTCGGCGCCGACGACCGCACAGTACGCCGCCATCGAGGCGCTCGACAACTGCGAGCCGGACGTCACAGAGATGCGGACACAGTACGACCGCCGCCGGAACTTCGTGCTCGCACGGCTCGACGAGATGGGCATCGACTGCTTCGAGGCGACCGGGGCGTTCTACGTGTTCCCGGAGTCGCCGTGGCCGGACGCCGGCGAGTTCGCCGAGGCACTGCTCGAAAGCGAGCAGGTGGCAGTCGTGCCGGGAGACGCGTTCGGCGACGGCGGCGAGGGGCATCTCCGGATGTCGTACGCCTCCTCGCTGGACGACCTCCGGACAGCGATGAGCCGACTCGAGCGATTTATTACCTGAACGAGTCGGCACGACGTGGCTGCTCTCAGAGCGTGAGAACGGGGGTAAACCTTTTTCTTTGGGGCGAGAACCGGTCTCTAATGGCTATCGACGAGGCGGACACCGGCGACATCGAGTCGGAGGGGTCGCCGGATGTCCCTGCCGCGAAAGAGGAGGTGACAGAGGAGGGGGTCGCGGCCGAAGACGGTGGTGCGACCGTCGGCGAGTACACCTGGGAGGAGTACAAACGGGAGTTCGTCTCCAGCGGAGGGTCGTTCGACGAGAGGGAACAGCTCCCGTACGACGGAGACACGCGGGAGACGTTCCGTGAAGCGGCCGGTCTCGCCGAACTCGTCGCAGGTATCCGCGAGTACAACACCGTCCGCGTCAACCCCAAGCTCGACGAGGACGCATTCTTCTCCGAGGTGAACGGTGGCTCGACCGTCGTCTCGCGGTACGATTTGGAGAAGGCAGTTCCCCACGAAAAGAAGAGCCACTTCCGAGAGGTGGACCGCTACTGGGTGAACAAGCCGTACGCGTTCGTCATCATCTTCCACTCCGAGAAGGAGAACGAGAAGAAGTACTACCTCGTCGAGCCGTATCTCACACCCATCGAGGAGGACCTGAAGAGCTTTCTCTCCGGCAAGCTGAAAACCGCCATCAAGTACTCCTCCGACGACGTGGTCGTCGAGGGGAGCGACGACGCGAGAGCCGGCGTCATCGAGCGGGAGACGCGGACGCTGCTCGACCGCTACGACCTCTACGAAGGAGAACTCCCGACGTCAGGCGACGGCGAAGCGGACGGCGGACTGATGGACCAGCTGAAACGCCAGCTCGGGATGGGCGACGAGAGAGAAGAAACGTCGGAGTCCACCGTTCCCGCGCCGCTCGGCGGCCTCTCGGTGCGACCCGAGCCGGCCCTGCTGGAAGAGGACAGCGACACCCTCTCCGAATACCAGGTCGAGAAGCTGCTGTACCTGCTGAAGCGGAACTTCATCGGCTTCGAGCGCATCGACGGCATCAAACACGACATCAACGTCGAGGACATCTCCTGTGACGGCTACAACAGCCCCGTCTTCGTCTACCACTCCGACTACGAGCAGATCATCACGAACGTCTACCACGGCGTCGACGAGCTCGACGACTTCGTCGTGAAGATGGCCCAGCGCTCGGGGAAGGGCATCTCGAAACGACAGCCGCAGGTGGACGCGACGCTTCCGGACGGCTCGCGTGCTCAGCTGACGCTCGGCCGCGAAGTGTCGGACCACGGGACGAACTACACCATCCGGCAGTTCAAGGACGTCCCGTTCACGCCGATCGACCTCATCAACTGGAACACCTTCTCGCTCGACGAGATGGCGTTCCTCTGGCTCTGCATCGAGAACAACAAGAGTCTCATCTTCGCGGGGGGTACCGCCTCGGGGAAGACCACGTCGCTGAACGCGGTGTCGCTTTTCATCCCCTCGAAGGCGAAGATCGTCTCCATCGAGGACACCCGCGAAGTGGAACTGCCACAGCGAAACTGGATCGCGAGCGTCACCCGGCCCTCCTTCTCGGACGACGACAAGGGGGACGTCGACGAGTTCGACCTGCTGGAGGCCGCGCTCCGGCAGCGCCCCGAGTACATCGTGATGGGCGAGATTCGTGGCGAGGAGGGGCGGACGCTGTTCCAGGTGATGTCCACCGGGCACACGACGCTAACGACGTTCCACGCCGACTCCGTCGGGGAAGTCATCAAGCGGTTCACGACGGAGCCGATCAACGTCTCCAAGACGATGTTCACGGCGCTTGACCTCGTCTCCATCCAGACCCAGACCCGGGTTCAGGGTCGGAAGGTCCGGCGGAACAAATCGCTCACCGAGATCAACCACTACGATCCGGAGAACGACGAGATCAACGTCCAGGACGTGTACCAGTGGCAGGCGGAGTCGGACGAGTATCTGAAGATGGGACAGTCGAACACCGTCGAGCAGATCAAGTTCGACCGCGGCTGGACCCACGCGGAGTTGAACCGAGAGATGGACGCCCGGAAGCTCGTCCTCGCGTATCTCATCAAACACGGTCTCAACACGTATACGCAGGTCGCTGCGAGCCTTCAGGCGTTCATGAACGACGAGGAGACGATTCTCACGCTCATCGCCAACGGCCGGCTGGAGCGGTCGCTGGAGGATCTTCGGGAGATGGAGTCCGTCGAGATCGACATCGACCCCGAGAAGGAGGCGATGGTGCCGCGGCCGGACCCTGGCGATGAGATGCTCGTCGAGGCGGAGTCGACGCTCGATCAGATGGACGGCATCCTCGAGGAGTACCGCGGCGAGCGCGCCGACGGAGTGGCCGACGCGCTGCTCGACGGGCTCACCGCCGACGACGGGTTCGATTTCAACGACATCGCTGGCGCGCTCGGCACCGACGGCGGCGAACCACAAGGTGAGGAGCCGTGAGTCTGGAGCGACGGCGGCAGAGCGCCGAAGGAACGCAGTTCGGCGACGCAGACACGCTTTCTGACCTGTTTTACCCCCTGTACCGGCGGCTGTTCGACGAGGAGTCCGACTTCGTCGCGACGATGGAAGAGAAGCTCGCGGAGGCACGGATGCCCGCAACGGTCGAGATATATCTCTCGCGGGCGCTCGCCATCGGCGCGCTCGCGGGCGTCGCGCTGTGGCTCGCCGGGACGGCGCTCGGCTGGCTCATCGTCGAACTGTTCATCACGGAGGCGCCGCTTTTGCTCGGGCTCCCGCTTCCCGAATCGGTGCTCCCGATCATCAATGCGCTGAAACTCCCGGCGTTCATCGTCGTGACGGGACTCGTCTTCGGCTCCATCGGCTTCGGGCTCGGCTTCGGCTCGATGGTGTCGGTGCCGTACTTCCGGTCTGGCGCGCGCAAACGCGAGATCAACGTCCTGCTCTCCGATTCGGTGTCGTTCATGTACGCACTCTCGGTCGGGGGGCTGAACCAGCTGGAGATTCTCCAGGCGATGGCGAAGGCCGACGACACCTACGGCGAGGTCGCACAGGAGTTCCAGTCCATCGTGCTCGAGACTGACTACTTCGACACGGACTACCGGACGGCCATCCGAAACCAGGCGATGCAGACCCCCTCCGATGAGCTGAGCCAGTTCCTCACGGACATGCTGTCCATCGTCAACTCCGGGGGTGACATGGAGCAGTTCTTGGAGGACCAGAAGGAGAAGCACATGCGGACCTCGAAGCAGGAGCAGGAGATGGTGCTCGAGACGCTGGAGCTGTTCGGGGAGATGTTCATGACGCTGTCGCTGTTTCCGCTTTTACTCATCATCATTCTCGTCATCATGTCGATGCTCGGCGAGGCACAGACGTTCCTGCTGTACGGCACGGTCTACGGCCTCATCCCACTCATCGGCGCCGGCTTCCTCGTGCTCGTCTCGACGGTCGTCCAAGACGAGGTCGGAGACGGCTACCTGCGGCCCGAGGGTGAAGACGAGGTCGAGACGAACCCGGAGAAGATGTTCGATCTCGGACTCGTCGAGGGGTACGCGGGTCGCTGGAAGGTGTTCGACCGGATCAAGTCCCGCGAGGGGACCTACGAGACGAAACAGCTCCTGAAGAACCCCCACCACTTCTTCCGCGATCACCCACTCACGATACTCGCGGTGACGCTTCCCGCGACGGCCGTGCTGTTGGGCTTTTTTGCGGCGGCGGGAGTCGGCCCGACGAGCATCGACGGAATGAAGAGCCAACCAATCCGCGGCACGTTCGTCTGGATCTATCTTCCGCTGTATCTCAACGGTATCCCGCTCACGGTGTTCTACGAGTGGAACGTCCGGTCGCGGATGGGAATCACGAAGGACCTCTCCGACAACCTCCGGAAGCTGTCGTCGGCGAACGACACCGGGATGACGCTCCTGGAGTCGATCAGGGTCGTCTCCGACACGTCGAGCGGGAAGCTCGCGGACGAGTTCGACAAGATGCACACGAAGGTGAACTACGGGACGAGCCTGAAGTCGGCGCTTCTGGAGTTCAACAACAAGTACCACATCCCGCGGGTCGCCCGCACGGTAAAGCTCATCTCGAAGGCACAGGAGGCATCCTCGGAGATTACGGCAGTGCTGTCGACGGCCGCACAGGCCTCCGAAAACCAGGACGACATCGAGCGGGACCGGAAGTCGCGTACGCGGATGCAGGTCGTCATCATCATCATGACGTACCTGACGCTGCTTGGCGTGATGGCAATCCTGAAGCTGAAGTTCCTCGACGTGATGGCCGGGCTCGCACAGCAAGCGTCGGGCGGGGGCGGTTCGGGCGGGGGCGGCTTCGCCGGCGGGGTCGACATCGATCTGCTGACGATGCTGTTCTTCCATGCCGTCACGCTGCAGGCAGTCATCTCCGGGTTCATCGCTGGCTACATCCGCGACGTGTCTCTGCTGGCGGGGATGAAGTTCGCCGTGATACTGCCCACGTTCGCGCTGATAGTGTTCCTCTTCATATGAACGACAGAGGCCAAACCGTGCTGGATTTCGCCGTCGGCGTGAGCGTCTTTCTCATCGTCGTCGCGTTCGTACTGACGTTCGTACCGGGGATGGTCAAGCCGTTCCAAGAGAGCACCCAACAGGAGACCGCGGCAGCGGACCGGCTCGCCGACCAGCTCGCGGCCGACCAACTCGTCGAGAACGTCTCGACGCCGTACGTGCTGGATCGGGAGTGTACGGTGGCGTTCTTCGAGGACAGCAACAAAAATGAAGACGGTGATGGAGCCTTCGATGGTGTGTACGACGACGCCTCGTCGTTCAGCGGCCCGTGTAACTTCCCTGATCTCCCACTCTCGAATCGACTCGCCATCACCGATTCGAGCCTTGACATCCAGGTTCGGATCGTCGCGGACCTCGAAACGGCAGCAGCGGACGATCCGGACGGAGACGAGGGCGGTGACGACGACGTCGTCGACACGCTCTGTTTGGACGCTGGCGACCGCAGAATCGTCGAGGCGAACAATCCCGGAAGCGGAGAGGTCTGTGATCCGGGCTCGGCCGACGTGGTGTTCACGATCGGCGATACCCCGCCCGCCGACAGCTCGTCGGTCGTCGCCGCTCGCCGGCACGTCTCCGTCAACGGCGGCTTCGCCGACGGGTCGAACGGCGCGACGCTCGTCGTGGAGGTGTGGTAGCATGGATGAGCGAGGACAGGCGTTCACGCTCGAGGCCATCACTGCGAGCCTCCTGCTCGTCGGCGGGCTGGTGTTCGCGCTGCAGGCAACCGCAGTGACGCCGCTGTCGGCGTCCACATCGAGCCAGCACATAGAGAACCAGCAGCAAGCAGCCGCGGATGGCGTCCTGACGACCGGACTCGAAGACGGTTCACTCCGTCAGGCGCTGCTGTTCTGGAACGACAGCGCGAACAACGGTACCGGAGGATTCCACAACGCCTCGGGGAGAGGATTCTATGTCGACAAGACGCCACCGAACGCGTTCGGTCAGTCGCTCAACCGCACGTTCACGTCGCGCAACATCGTCGTGAACGTGTACGTCTACTACGAGGGGAACGGCCGGGAGAAGCGACAGCGGATGGTGTACCGAGGCGAGCCGAGCGATAACGCAGTGGCGGCTTCGACCACCGTCACCCTGTACGAGGGCGTGACGCTGTACGCCGAGGACGGCTCGCGGGCAGCGACGACCATTACGAACGACACGTTCTACGCGCCGAACGCGACCGCGGGCGGCGCGTACAACACGCTCCGGGTGGAAGTGATCGCATGGCGACAGTGAGAGAGCGGGGGCAGTTAGTGCTCATCGCAGGGTTGGCGCTCGCCATCTCACTCGTCGCGATCGCGCTCGTGTTGAACTCCGCCATCTACACGCACAATCTCGCAAGCCGGTACGACAGCCCCGGCGATGGCGTGGTGCGGAGCAATCACGACGTCCGCGAGAGCGCCGGCGCGAACGTCCGGTACGTCAACGAGGAGTTCGCGGCCGACGGCTACGACGACATCCGGTCGAACTACACCGACGGGATTCCCGATATCGAAGCGGCCGTCGCCGAAGACGCCGCAATCCACGGCCGGCTGCTGCGGGTGTCACACGTGGACGGGTCGAACGTCGAGGGGGTCCGGATCGTCGATGACGAACCCGGCGGGAGTAACTTCACCTCACGGACCAACGAGAGCAACTGGACAGTGGTCAAGGACGCACAGGTTCGTGGATTCGTCATCCGTGCCGATGCAGACGCATCCGAGACGAGGTCCCTAACTGAAGGAACTGTGCTCAGCGGCGCACTCGGAAGCGACGCGTTCACCGTTGGCTTCGATGATACCGGGGACGGGAGCGACAACTGGCGTGTCGCGATTTACGAGAACGGAAGCTCGGGAGAGATCAACGCCACTGTCAAGAACATCGACTCCGGAGACACGTGGACCTGTAACACGGACGGTCCAGAAGTCGACGTAGACTTCTCGAGGGGGCGGATCGGCTCCGAGTCGTGTGCGCCGTTGTTGTTCGTCGAGGAGCTGTCGAAGCCGTACGATATCTCGTTCAACAATAGCGATCAGATCAGCGGCTCGTACCGAATGGTCGCAGACGGCGTCGTCGACGGACCGGACGTGACGACCGGCGCGTTCACCGACCGCGTCGACGCTGCGAACTACGGCGCACACTGTGGAAACGTCAGCGAAGGCCCGAAACAGACGTTCTACAACGCCAGCGCAAACGCGAGCGAGTACCCGCGCGTGACGCCCGCACTGTATGAGGTTGCGGTCGACACGACGTACGACAGCGATTCGGTGACGTACGAGGGGCGTCACCGAATCGCACCCGGTGAAACAGGTGAATCACCGCAGACGCCGGTCATACGGTTGTTCGATGTCACCGACAGCAGCGCCGGCGACGGTAACTTCACCGTCGATTGGAACGTGACTGATCCGAACGGTGATAGCCTCACCGTGGACATAATCGCAGAAGACGACACCGGGAGCAGCACGTCGGTGAACGCCGCGGGCGCGACGGGCACCGACGAGCTGTTCGAGCTCAACCCCGGAGACGGCCCGTACACGTTCAACATCACCGCGACAGACGGAACGAACAGCCGTGAAGCCGTACAGATCCACGACGACGACGGGGACAAGGACGGGTGTCCGGCATGATTTTCGAGCGGGTCGACGACCGCGGCGTCTCCACCGTCGTCGGGTTCGTGCTGACGCTCGGCATCACCTCGCTGCTCGTCATCGGACTGCTGGTCGGAACCAGCGGATTCGTCGACGGGCAGCGCCAGGGGACCATCCGCGACGAGATGGAGGTGCTCGGCCAGCAGATCGCGGCCGATATCGCCGCCGCGGACCGACTCGTACGGGCCGGCGGGGACACCGTTACTATCGAGCGCCCTCTCCCGAACGACGTCACCGGACTGAGCTATCGCATAACCATCGACGGGGGACAGCCAGTGAACATTATCCTCGCCACGTCGAACCCGGACATCTCCGTCGAGGTGACGGTACGGACGGTCACCGACGTGCCGGGCACGACGACGCTAAACGGCGGAGACGTGGAAGTCGTCTACGACGAGAGCGACGACGAGTTGGTGGTGCGGAATGGCTGACCGCGGCGTCAGCGAGGTGATCGGCTTCGTCCTGATATTCTCGCTCATCACGCTGTCTGTCGGGGCGGTCTACGTCGTCGGCTTCGGCGGGCTTCAGGACGCCAGGGACGCCGAACAGCTCACGAACGTCGAACGCGCCTTCGACGTGCTCGCGGACAATATCGACGACATCGCCGTCAACAATGCGCCGAACCGCGCGACCGAGTTCCGGCTGTACGAGGCTGACATCACTGTCGGCGAACCGACGCGGTTCACCGTTTCGATCAACGAATCAGAGCCGAACAGCGCGACATACAGCGTCAACGCGTACCCGATCGTCTACGAGGCACAGGGGTCGCCGACCACGATTCGGTACATAAACGGAGCCGTCATCCGGCAGGACCGGAACGGACAGCGGTTCCTCAACGAGCCGTCGTTCGTGTTTCGAACCGCCGGCGTAAATAAAACTGCGATTCTCCCGATCATCCAGACTCGGTCACAGGGCGATCAGACGATCGGCGGAACGGGCACCGTGTTGGTCCGTTCGGACCGCGTGCTCGCGGAGTCGCTCGGGACGCACACGAAAGCCGGCGTCGACTACGACGTCAACATCACCGTCGAGACGACCGAGCGCAGGGCCCCGCTGTGGGAAGACTTGCTCAACAGCGAACTCGACGCGGCGTACAACGTCGAGCCGTGTTCGACCACCGGTGGCACAGTGGTCTGCGACGGCGCCTCAGGCGACGGGTTCACCGTCCAGCGAGTCCACGTCACCGCGACTCGGATCGACGTCTCCATCGACGGTTGAGCCCGACGACGATTAGTCGTCGTCTATCTGAATGTCGACCTCGTTCTCCGTGACGTGGAGGTAGGTGACGTATCGGGCACTCCCGCCGGTTATGAGCCGACCGGACGAGCCCGCCTCGTTGATCGTATCGGAGTCCTTGTCGTCGACCGTCAGGGCGAACTCGTCGGGGAGTTCCGCGAAGTAGTGGTTGACGAGCCGGTCGATCGTCTCGGAGTCGGAGTCGGCCGAGTCGTACGTCACACCTCCCGACTCCCAGTCGTCGTGCCCGGAGAACGTGGTCGACTCATTGAAATCGCCCGGACTGAAGGCGGTGAGATCGCTTTGCGAGAGCGACTGATAGGTCAGATTCGCGTCCCCGGATTCGATGTCGACGAAGTCGTTTTGGCCGTCTTTGTCGTCGACGAACTCGATATCCATGTAGATCTCGTTATCCCCATCATCGTTGAGATCTTCACACTCCGCATCGAACGCGTCGGATTGTTTCCACCCCTGATAGGTGTCGCCGCCGTCGTTCGAGTAGTAGACGCTGAGATCGGCCGTGATACCCGTGTTCCCAGACTCATCACAGCCGCCGCTCCCGCTCTTTTTCAGACTGATCTCAAACTGCTGGTCACCCTCTTCGACGTACATCGACCATTCGAGGTTGTTGAAGTTCGCCGAGTCCGTGTCGTCCGGCCTGAGTCGTATCGTGAACTCCGATGTCGCGTGTCCGCCCGCAGCACCGGAGACAGTGATCGAGCCGCCGTCCCCCGGCATGTCGAAATCACCGATCTGTCCGAGCGAGATGAGTTCGATGAGCACCACGTCATCCGCGGGATAGGTGATGATTCCCTCCGTGCGGGTTTCGAAGTATCTGCCCCACCCCTTCGCGTACTCGCTTTCGATGCGGACGACGACCGACCCGTTCGTAACGGGGTTGGTGAACTGTTCCGAGTCGGTGCCGTTCCAGCACCGTGAGGGGTACTGCTTTTTCGGATCTGCAAACACCTTCGTCGGGTCGTTCGGTGCGGTGACGGTCGCCCTCGCGCTCCCCGAGGCTCCGCCGCTTCCCCGCGTCAGGATGAGGGGGAACGTGAGCGTCGCACCGCGGTAGTGAAACTCCGGCGGCGACACCATCCCGATCCCGCCGGACTTGCTTTGTTTCCAGACGCCTCCACCCTGATATGCGAGGGTGCCGTCGTTCGTCTCGTACGTGACTTTTCCGAGGTCCGTTGGCTTGAGTAGATACGTGTCGTTCGAGACACCGGTGCCGTTGCTCCCGAGCGAGTCAGTAACATTATCGTAGTCGATGGGGTCGTCACTGTCGTCGCAGTTGAGCTGGACGATGGATATCTTCCCCGCGTCGGGGTCGACGCTGTACGTTCCCTCGCCGCTGCCGAAATCGACCGTCTGGACGGAAGAGTCCCCAAGCGCGACCTGTGCAGCCTGTGAGTCGAACAGCGTCATCGCCTGCTCTGAACGGGCGAGTTCCGACTGTGACTGCGTGTCAGTCAGTGCAACGCTCCCGAACGCGACGACCGCCGTCGTCCCGAGAATCGTCAGTCCGAGCAGCAGCGCGACACCGAGCGGCGCCGACTGTCCTCGGTCGCCGGAGCGTCTCATTGGTCCCACAAGACGGGAGTCGGTGATAAGTTCCGCGGCTGTTCTCAGCCGCGTTAATCGCGACCTTATATGTTATTACGTCTTATATGAAGATTGTACGAACGCTCAAATAGGTCGAGCTTGTCAACTGGTATCACGATGAGCGCGACCCACGAGGACCGAGAGACGCTGAAGGACGTCAGCCACACACCGCCGACCGGCGATACGGTCGCCGCCGTCTGGGAGCGCGGGCACACGGCCGACGACTGACGAGAACGCGGAGCGTACATTAAAAAGGGAGAGGCACGCAGTAGGAGTATGTCCGAGACGACGATCGATCTCCCGGACCGGATCGACAGCGAGATCGACCGCTTCATCCAGCAGGGGGAGTTCATCAACCGCGACGAGGCCGTCGAGGAGCTTTTGACCCTCGGGCTCACCGCCTTCGACGTGGACGAAGAGCCGGGGCGAGAACCCGGCGAGGACTTGTTCACGCAGGCCACCGACGATCAAATCGACCCCGCCGCTGACATGGATCCAGACGACGAGTACACGCTGTAGTCGGGCGTGCAGCCGACAACGTCGGCACGTGACACAGTGTCAACTGTACCTCCGAATGTGTCTCTTCGGACAAGGTGACCAACTTCGAGGGGCAGTACGACGGTCGGGTGCATGGAACCGAGCGGAACACAGTGTACGAGCGGCTGCCGGAACGGGACGACCGACGGGCGACGACAGGCTTTGTCGGGCCGAGTAGCTTGGCTCCGACTGGCCCGGCCACTCAGAACGGGAGTTCGACGAGTTCGATCCCCTGCAGGAGTCCGAGCCGGTCGGTCCGTGGCCACTCGTCGACCACCTTCCCGTCCACGAGACGGAACAGGGCAGTATTGGTGATGGTGAACCGGTTCCCCGTCGCGGGCACCCCGAGCAGTTCCCCCGTGTGCGTCGCCGTCATGTCGAAATCGAAGACGACGAGTTCATCGCTCGCGAGACTACGCCGTTCCGTAATCTCGATGTCCGAGAGCCCGCCGAGGGCAGCCTGTAGGTACCCCTGCAGCTGCTCGACGCCCGCCAGCTCCCCCTGGAATCCCCCATGCCGGACGGCGTCGGTGGCGTAGTACTCCGGCACCGCCTCGAACGCCTGTTCCTCGTAGAGTGTCCGGAACAAGTCTCGGACGCGATCCACGTCGCCCGTCGTGTCGTAGTCGGTCATAGTAGCGCGAGGAGAGGCAGGTAGTCGATCTCCCCCACCCCCATTCGTCATCAGCGGGGACGTTGGACTTAGGATTACTCGCTGGGAGGCTCCCACGCCGTGAAACCTGTTAACATCCCGAGAGAATTAAGTCGGTGATGCCCGAGTGTACGCGCATGGGGGAGCCGTTAGACACCGTCGCGTACTTGTCGCGGTCGGCAAACCGAGTTGCCATCCTGCGCACGGTGGACGCTGAGCCGCGCGACCGACGCGACCTCGAAGCCGAGGTGGGCGTTTCGCGGTCGACGCTGAGCCGCGTCCTGCGCGAGCTAGAGACCGAACGGGGGTGGATTCGGCGGACTGCCGACGGCTACACCACGACGACCGCCGGGGCGCTCGTCGTCGAGCAGTTCGTCCCGCTGCTCGAGACCATCGAGGCGTTGCACACCGTCGGTGACGCGCTGGCGTATCTGCCGGTCGACACGATGTCGCTGCCGGTTCGTCACTTCCACGACGCCACGTTCGTCAGGCCGGCGGAGTTCGACCCGACCGCACCGTTCGAGTACGGAGTCGACGAGTTGCGGGCTTCCCAGACCCTGTTGAGCGTCGGCCGGACGGTCCCGCAGCCGTACGTCCGAGCGATCAGCGAGGCCGTGCCCGATGACCTCTCCGTCGAGCTGGTCGTCGGAGGCGCGTATCTCGACACCGTCGCGGAGTCGGAGCTCGCGACGCTTTGGGACGACATCGTCGTGGAGACGGCGATCTATCGGTACGACGGCTACGTCCCCTACAACCTGCTCGTCTTGGATGACGTGGTCCACCTGTGGCTCTGCTCCGACCAGGGCGAGCGAGCGGGGCTGCTCGAAACGGCAAATTCGGCGGTTCGCGAATGGGCTATCGACACCGTCGAGGAGTACCGGCGGGAAGCACACCCGCTCACACCCGGGCTGGACGCGGCTGCCGCCGACGGCAGTGGGAACCCGGACTGAGTTGGCCCCCACGGTTCTGCGGGTCCGCCCACTCACACGTCGTGGCATTTTGGACATGGACCGGCAGCGACGCCGTGGACCGTTCCCTCAGCCGTCTCTTGCAGACTGTACTCGGCGACTGCGTCCGGTTGACAGCGGAGTTCCACGACCCGCCGGTCGAGCGCCACGGCTCCCAGATTACGTAGGCTCGGTCAGATAGCGACGTAGGCGGCCACCAGCCCAGCCAGAACCGCCACGGCGGAGACAGCCGTGCCGCGGCGCACGCGAGCGGTGATCGTCCCCAGCAGGTCGTCCTCGGCGCCACGACCGACGATCAACTGATCGCCAGCACCTGGGCGGAGGGTCCCATTACTATCGGTCGCACCCAGGGCATAGACCTCGTCGCCGGCAGCGAGCACCGCCTGTCGATACCGACGTCGGCCGTGCTTCCGGCCGATATCGACGACGTTCGTGATGCTCCCCGACGTTTCACCGACCGCCCGGGTCTGCTCGATGAATGCGGCGACGGTCTCGGGCGGTTCCTCTTCGGGATCGACCTCGAGGACCTCGTCCCACTCCCGCAGGTCAACCACGACCTCGTCGCTGACGAACTCACTCTGCACCATATCCTGTACCGTGGTCACCGTCTTCGCGAAGCCCCTGATCGCTTGGAGGCTGAGCCCGGTGCTCCCGAGGTCGTGGTGGTGCTCGCCGATGGCGATCTCCTGCTCGCCGTACTCGTCTGCGATGGTGAACGGCACGGCGACGACACCGATCGCCGACGGGTCCCAGGTGCTGGTATCCCCCGTCTCGTCCCACGTGTCGACACGCCAGACGCAGCAGACGGCGTCCTCCGAAGTCGGGCGAAGCGTATCGATGCTGTCGGCAGCGGTCGCGGCCTCTCCCTGAACCTCGACGGTCGTCCCCGGCCGAACGTTATGCGTCGGCGTCGTCTCGGTCGTCTCGATCTCCCGCTGGAGCTTGTAGTTGCGATACGTTAGCAGACCGATGTACGGCCCGAACAGCAGCCCGGCGATTGCGATCGCGATCGTGACGGTGCTCATATCCGACCGTTCGCCACTGTGCGATGACGCCCATTGGATAGTTCTCCTGGTTCGCGAGTCGATTGAATGATTCCCCTGATCCGCGGGTGAGTGACGTTACTGTTCGTGTGAACCAGCAGTCTGGTGCCTGCCGTGTGAACCAGCCGTCCGGCGCGTACGGAACTGATCGGGCGATGGGTGACTACGGCCCGGACGGAGCACCGACCGCCTCGGCGATCGCTTGGAGATCGGCCTTCCGGAACGTCGAGTCGTCGGCTGTCTCCGGCGACGCCGCGATGCCGACCGCCGCCCGAATACGTCGGCGCATCCGCGCTGTCGACGGCCGCTCCGTTCCGTCGAGGTCGATGTCGAGTGCCACACAGACGGCCTGCAGCTCCTCTTTGGTGAACGACGCCGCGACCTCCCGCTCGAAGCGCCCGGTCGCCGCGCGGATCTCGTTTCGAAGCTCGTGGACGGTCAGACTCACGGCTCTCACTTCTCCTGTCACCCCCTCAAAGTTCCTACTCGGACATCATGAGGCATGGCAGACGCTGTGGCGACCTCGGGATGGACTCGCCGGGGCTGAGCGACGCCGGAGACGTCGCGAGGTACGGCGAGGAAACGGAGCGAATGAAATGAGCGGAGTGGACCGACCGGGATTTGAACCCGGGGCCTCTCCCATGCCAAGGGAGTGATCTACCACTGATCTATCGGCCCGCTACGCATCCTCTCGTATCCCGCTGGCGAGTATAAACCCATCGAAGCCACGAGAACGTCCGGCTCGGAAGCCGTCGAGTAGCAACGCATAAATGCGCGAGCGGACAGTGTACCGATGGGAACGGCACGGCCGCAAGTCCGACATTGCCGCGGTTTCGCGGCTTGGGATTGCGGAAGTGCGACGCCGCAAAAGCGGCTCGTAGCGATTTACAGCGGTTCGTGTCCTTCCAATCAGAACAATGGCACGAATGCACACCCGCCGTCGCGGCTCGTCCGGTTCGGACAAGCCGACGGCAGACGATCCGCCGGAGTGGAGTGACGTGGACGCCGACGCCATCGAGGAGCGCGTCGTCGAACTCGCCGAACAGGGGTACGACCCCTCACAGATCGGGATGAAGCTGCGCGACGAAGGCGTCCAGGGGACGCCGATTCCCGACGTGAAGGCCGCGACCGACAAGAAGGTCGGCGAGATTCTCGAGGAACACGACGCCACCCCCGAGGTTCCGGAAGATCTCCGGAACCTGATGGCGCGTGCGGTCCGGCTCCGCGACCACATGGACGAGAACGGCACCGACTACCAGAACAAGCGCGCGCTCCAGAACACGGAGTCGAAGATCCGCCGACTCATCAACTACTACCGCGGCGACGAACTCGACGAGGAGTTCGCCTACTCGTACGACGTCGCCGTCGAACTCACCGAAGAATAGAACAGATGTCGACCGCCGACCGTCCGAACGCGTCCGCCCCCGCAGAGCGCCTCGCATCGGCCTGCCGCAGCGCCGGCTTCGTCCGGCTCACGGCGACGGCCGACGGCGACGCGCTGGCGGCCCTCGGAACCGTCGGGGCCGCACTCCGGACGGTCGGCGTTCCCTTCCAGGCGTCCGTGGCTCACGTGCCGACCGCTGAACCGGCCGGCGGCACCGACGCGGACGCGACCGTCGTCTTCGGCGCGGCGCCGACGGACGCGACGGTAGCCGTCGCCGACGGCCCGCTTTCCGCGACGGCGTACGACGCGGTGCGGGAACTCGGCGCCGAGCCGGACTCGATGCTCGCCGTCGCGGGCAGCATCGCCGGCGGGTTCACCCCCGGCGGCGACGCTCCGTTCTACGACGCCGTCGAGTCGCGGACGGAGCGACGTCCCGGCGTCGCGACGCCGGTCACGGCCGTCGCTGACGGGCTCGCACACACGACGCTCGTCCACGCCGGGTTCTCGGGCAGCGAGCCCGCGGCCACGGACGCGCTCGGCGCGCGGTCGCTGCCGGACGACACGTCGGCAGACGCGGCCGACGACCGCAGACGGCTCGCCTCGTTCGTCGCGTTGCGTGCTGTCGCGGACGCGCCTGACCGCGCAGCGGAGCGCGTCGAACGCGCGCTCCACCCGTACGTCGGCGGTCCGTTCGAGACGCTCGGCGGCTACGCAGACGTGCTCGACGCCTGTGCGCGAGTCGCCCCCGGAACCGGGGTCGCGCTCGCCATCGAGGCGGCGCGGACCGACGTGACGGACGCGGCCGGCGACCTCGCCCACGCGAGCGACGCGCTCGAGGCGTGGCGCGAACACGGCCGGACGGCGCACGCTCGACTCCGCGACGCGACGACCGCGCGCCACGGCGGCCTGTTCGTCGTCCGTGCGGGCGACGCAGCGCCGCTCGGGACGGTCGCACGCCTCGCCTACGAGTTCCGCTCGCCGGAGCCGCTCGTCCTCGCCGTCGGCGGCGGGAAAGCGGCGCTGTACGGCGACCGGGCGGCCGAGGTGGCGCGCGCGGTCGCGGCCGACGACAGTCGGGCGACCGGCCGGGCGACGACCGGTTACGTGGACGGCATCGACGCGGAGACGGCAGAACGGGAGGTGCGTGCCGCAACATGAAGCGAGCAGTCGTCCGGACGACCCACGACGACCCGGCGCTCGTGGCCGCGGTGCTCGCACCCGACGACACGACCGAGATGGAGACGACGGTCGACGGCGCGACGCTCACCATGACGGTCGAGCGCGCGACGACCGGCGGCCTCCGTTCGACGACAGACGACTACGTGAGCAACCTCACGGTTGCACAGCAGATACTCGACGATACAACACCCAACAATGAGTGACAGAAGCGTTTCACGGCAGAAACAGGAGAAGCGGTGGTACACCGTCATTGCCCCGGAGCAGTTCGACCGGGCCGAACTCGGTGAGACCCCCGCGGACGAACCGGAACAGCTCTACGACCGAACGCTCCAGACGACGCTCGGCGAACTGCAGGGCGACGCCAGCGAGAACAACACGAAGCTGACGTTCCGCATCACGGACGTCGGCTCCGACGCCGCGTACACGGAGTTCATCAAACACGAGCTCACGCGCGATTACCTGCGCTCGCTCGTCCGCCGCGGTTCCTCGAAGGTCGAGTCCTTCGAGACCGTCCTGACGAGCGACGACCACCGGGTGCAGATCCAGCCGGTGGCGTTCACGACGAAGAAGGCCGACCACAGCCAGGAGCGTGCCATTCGCAAGACGATGACGGAGATCGTCCGCGAGACGGCGCGCGACCGGACGTTCGCCGACCTCGTCGACGGCGTCGTCGAGGGGCGGCTCTCCTCGGCGATCTACAGCGAGGCGAAGCAGGTGTACCCGCTCCGCCGTGTTGAGATTCAGAAGCTCACCCTCGAAGCGCGACCCCAGGAGGTCGCCGAGGAGGAGGCGGCGTCGGTCGACGTCGACGAGGAGGACGTCGACGTCGACGAAGCAGAGGAGTAACGCAAGCGGCGACGGTCGTTTCGTTTTTGCCCGTCGAGAGCGACGCTGCTTTCGGTGTCGTCTCGTTCTGTCCGTCGGGAGACCGCCCGTTACTCGACGACGACGGTTCCAACCATCCCGCCGCGCTCGTGTGGGATACAGAAGTACTCGTAGGTGCCCGCGGCGTCGAACTGATAGCTCCACGTCTCGCCGGACTGCACGTTCCCTTGCTGGGGATAGCTGTCGCGAGCCGCCTCCTCGGAGTCGACGCCGCCGGATGCCCAGTAGTCGGCGTTCTCCGGTAGCGATGACTCGTAGGCGGTGACGCTGTGGCCCCGTGAACTCGTGTTCCCCCACGTGACCGTCTCGCCGGTCGAGATCGTGATCTCCTCGGGCCGGTATCGGTTGGCCGTCATCTCGACGTCGTACTCCGACTCGGAGAGCCCGGTGTTACAGCCGGCGAGCCCGGTCGCGGCCGCGACCCCGACCGTCGCGAGGAAAGTCCGCCGTTCCATACTCGGCGTAGTGGCGGCCGTGGCATAGGCAGCCCGGTTCGCGACGGGAGAAGCGAACGGAATAAGGGAGCCACCACCGACCGGCGAGATATGCAGCCCCGGTTCGTCGGACGGCTCTCGGCCGCCGACGTCGTCACGGTCGCCAACGCCGTCCTCGGCTTCGCCGCGACGGTGACCGCAGTCGCCGTGTCACCGTCGTTCGCCGCCCGACTCGTCCTACTCGGAGCCATCGCCGACGGACTTGACGGTGTGCTCGCGCGGCGATACGGCTCTTCTGCGGCCGGGTCGATGCTCGACTCGCTTGCCGACGTGTCGACGTTCGTCGTCGCGCCGGCGGTCATCACCGTCTCGCTCGCGCGCGCCCTCCCGGGGGCCGACCCGGAGCGGTTCGTCGTCGCCGTCGTCGCCGGCGGCCTGTTCGTCGGCGCCGGCGTCCTCAGACTCGGGATGTACGCTGCCTTCGACGCGGACGCCCACTCGACGGAAGGGGTGCCAACGACGCTGGCCGCGACGCTGCTCGCCGCGCTCGCGGTCGCGAACGTCACCGCGGTCGGGACGACCATCGCCGGGGTCGCGGGACCGACGATCGCGGTCGCCGTGACGGTCGCCCTCGCCGTCGCGATGCTCGCGCCGATAACGTACCCCGACCTGCTGGCCGGCGATGCGCTCATCCTCGGCGTCGTGCAGGCGTTCGCCGTACTCGCTCCGAATGCGCTCGACGGCGCGTTTCCGCTCGCGCTGCTTCTGTGTGCGCTCGCGTACCTGCTCCTGTCGCCGCACTTCTACTGGCGGGAGGCGTGAAGGGAAACGCTCTTTTCGTGAACTCACGGAGTGAGGGGTATGAGCGACGGGGACGACGAGCCGGACGACGAGGAGACGGCCGTCGACGTGACGCCCGAGGAACTGCACGAGCGGCTCGACGAGATCGAGGCCGATCTCGAAGAGGCCGATACGGAGGCCGACCTCGACGACGTCGAGGCCGGGCTCGACGACATCGAGACGAAGCTCGACGCCGCAGAGATTCCCGAGCCCGACGACGAGGACGAAGACGACCCTCGCGAGGAGCTCGAGGGCCGGGTCGGCGACCTCCGTGACGAACTCGCGGCGCAGCGCGGGCCCTACGCCGAGGACGTCGTCGACGACGTCGAGGCTGCCCAGGAGACCCTGACCGACGCCGAGTGGACCGAGACGGGCGAAGGCGAGGCCGCCGACGCCGTCACCGCGTTCCTCGACGGAGCCGGCGAACCCATCGAGACCGAGTTCGACGTCGACGGCTCGTTTCCGGACGCACAGGCCGAGGCGCTCGAGGCGGTCGCCGAGGCTGTCGAGACGGCTGACCTCGACGCCGACGAGGACGCCGAAACCATCGCGGCGCTGCTCGAGGCGACGGACGCACTGACGACGGGGCTCGACGACGCCGAGGAGTGGGACGACCTGACCGTCGTCGAACAGCTCACCGCCGAGGGCTTTTACGACCGACTCGAATCGAAGAACCGAAAGGACTTTCCGCCAGAGTTGGGTGTCGTCCGCATCGCCGAGGCGGAGAACGACCCCGAGCGCATCCTGCAGGCGCTCGACGCGTTCGAGTCCGACTTCATGCAGGAGAACTGCGTCACCGCGCTGCGCCGGATGGGTGCGCCGGAGGCGTACGACGCGATGCTGGAACTCGCCCAGCGCCGCGACCGGCCGGCCATCGAGGTGCTCGGGAAAATCGGCGACGACGACGCCTGCGAGACCCTCCACGAGTACATCGACGGCGAGTCGAACCCCCCGCTCCAGAAGACCGTCCTGAAGGCGCTCGGCGAGATCGGTTCGGCGGCGTCCACCCACCCGATCGCAGACCGGCTCGTCGCTGAGGACCCCGAGGTTCGATCCGGGGCGGCCCGCGCGCTCGGCCGCATCGGAGATACGCGCGCCGTCGAGCCGCTCGCCGACGTGCTCGCCGACGACGAGAACGACAACGTCCGCGCCGCGGCGGCGTGGGCGCTGTATCAGATCGGAACGGAACGGGCACTTACCGAGGCGGCAGCCTACGCCGACGACCGGTCGTACGTCGTCGAAAACGAGGCGACGCGGGCGAAGGAAGCGCTCGACGCCGACGCGCCGACCGCCTGAGCGTTCGACCCAGCTCCCAGTTCTCGCCGCCCGTAGCTTCTTATCGGATGCCGGAACCATCCGGCGCGTGCGCACCCTCCTCGCGCTCGCGCTCGTGACCGCGCTCGCCGCACCCGGCACCGTAGTCGCAGGGACAGCGAGCGGCGCGGCTGACGACCCAGCTGTCGTCGCCGTCGGCCCAAACCCGGTCGCGGACGGCGACGCCGGCGAGTTCGTCGTCGTCGATGCGCCGCCGGAGACGGAGCTCTCACGGTACGTCCTCGATGACGGCGAAACGGAGGTTCGTCTCCCGAACCACACCGTCGGTGGGGAGGTACTCCTGACGGCAGCGCCGGCACGTCATCGGAACCGAACGGGACGGCCCGTCGTCGAGGTGGCGCTCCCGGATCTGTCGAACGCCGGCGAGACGCTCCGGCTGCTTCGAGACGGCGAGGTCGTCTCCGTACTCCGGTACGAGGACGCCCCGGAAGGAGAACTGCTGCGGAATGGGACGTGGCAGCCGGTCGGGGCGAGCGACTACCCGGTCGTCGTCGGCGACGCCGGGGCCGCACGCGCGTTCGTGCTTCCCGACGCGCCGTCCGTACCGCTCGCGCCGCTCCGGAACGCGAGCGGACGAGTCCTGCTGGCCGGCTACACGCTCACCTCCGAGCGCGTCACCCGCGCGCTCGTCGCGGCAGCCGACCGAGGTGCAACGGTAAAGGTGCTCCTCGAAGGTGCACCCGTTGGCGGCGTCTCGCGACCGCAGGCCGCCCGACTCGACACCCTCGTCGACGCCGGCATCTCTGTCAGGGTCGTCGCCGGTAAGCACGCCCGCTACGACTACCACCACGCGAAGTACGCCGTCACGGACGACCGCGCGGTCGTCCTCACGGAGAACTGGAAGCCGTCGGGCACGGGCGGACGCTCTTCTCGTGGCTGGGGTGCGGTCGTGTCCGACGAGACGGTCGTCCGCGGACTCGTCCGGACGTTCACAGACGATTTTACGTGGCGGGCGGCGACGCCGTGGCGGGAGTACCGCCGCGGCCGGAGGTTCGAGACGGCGAACGCCTCGCGCGGCGAGTTCTCGACGCGGACCAAGCCCTCTCGCGTCCCGTACCGAAACGTCTCGTTGCTCGTCGCGCCGGACAACGCCGGCAGTGCGCTCACCGCCCGGCTCCGGCGCGCGAACGAGTCGATACGGGTCGTGCAGATGTCCGTCGGTGGACCGGACCAGCGGTTTCTGCGCGCAGTAGTCGACGCGGCCCGGCGCGGCGTCGACGTACGGCTACTCCTGTCTGGCTCGTGGTACGTCCGCGAAGAGAACGCCGCGCTCGCGACGCGTCTCGACGCGCTCGCAGAGCGGGAGGAGCTCCCGCTTTCGGTCCGGCTGGCGAAGCCGGCCGGATTCGAGAAGATTCACGCCAAGGGAATCGTCGTCGACGACACGGTGGTGCTCGGTAGCCTCAACTGGAACGCGGCAGCGACGACCGGGAACCGCGAGGTGCTGCTCGCGCTGACGGGGCCAGAGATCGCAGCGTACTACCGGAGCGTCTTCGACACCGACTGGCGCGCGAGCGCTGGTGACGGTGAGACGACGACCGTTCCGCTCGGGGTGGTCGCTGCGCTCGTCGTGGCCGCTGTGGGCTGTTTGCTCGCGGCGCGGCGCCTCGAGTTCGATTAGCAGCGCTCCTCGCAGATGCGGTCGACGATGGTGCCAGTCGAGAGTACCTCGCCGTCGTACCGCGGGTCGCGGCCGCCGACGCGGGTGACCTCACAGTCGATGCCGCGCTCTTTGAGCGCCTGCCGGATGGCGTCGTCGTCGTGGTGCTGGTCGTGGCCGAGCACGATGACATCGGGGGCGAGCTCCTCGATCGGGACGAAGATGTCCTCGGTGTGGCCGAGCCGTGCCGTGGTCACGGGGTCGAGTGCGTCCACCATGTCTCGTCGCTGGCGGTCCGGGAGAATCGGCGGCTCCTTGTGCGTGACGTTACTGCTACGGGCGATGATGACGTGGAGTTCGTCGCCGAGCTCACTCGCTTTCGTCAGATAGTGGAGGTGACCAGGGTGAAGCAGGTCGAAGGTGCCCTGGGCGACGACGCGCGTCATCGCCGCTCCCCCAACTCGGCGTCGATGTCCGCCTGCGTGAAGTCGAAGAAGGCGTCTTCCGGGAGGTCGACGTCGATGACTTCGAGATTCCGAGGCTCACCCTCTCGGTCGAACGCCTGCCAGTCGTGCGGGCCGTACGGCGCGCCGACGATGATGTGGACCTTGCCGGTCCCGAACGTCTGGAGATCCTGGTCGGACGGACGAAGCACGCCGTTCGGGTGCGAGTGGACGGAACCGATACGGTTTGCGCCGGTGGGTACCATATCGGAGCGGACGGTCGCGCTGACAGGGGAAGAGGTCGTCCCCGGGATGACGAGCACGTCGGTCACGACGGTGCCGTCGCGGTCGAGGCCGAGCGAGCGGGCGTCCTCGCCGCGGAGCAGCCCCATGTACTCGTCCGGGTGGGCGTCCTCGGACGCCGACCGGGCGAACTCCAGGGCGTCGGCCGCGATGCCGATTATCTCGCTCGACCGAAACAGCCGCATACCGGGGCTCGGTTCGGGCGACAACTAAGCGTTCCGATGCGGCCGGGACGACCGGCGAACGCCGAGCCGAGATCGGACGACTGCGGCCCCGTGGCACCCGTTCGCGGCAGAGGCGACGAGAGGCAAACCTTAACCGCGGACGGACCCCAGCGTGTATAAATGGTTCCACCTGCTGACGCCGGCGAGAGCGCCGGTGCGACCCGGTCGAGCCCACGCGTGTATCGGCTCGACGACGGCTGTACGTTCGAGGACATCGAGGAGGGCGAACGCTACCACGCGACGGTCAACGGCGTCGTCGAGTACGGCGTCTTCGTCGACCTCTCTGATCACGTCTCCGGGCTCGTCCACGACTCCGTGCTCGACGGCGACTACGACATCGGCGACGAACTCGTCGTCGAACTCGTGGAGATCCGCGAGAACGGCGACCTCTCCTTTCACGAGAAGCAGCCGACGGACGCGACGACGGTCGAAGTGAGCCACGGCGACGAGGCCGGCATCTCCGAGCTCGCCGGAAAAATCGGCCACACCGTCCACGTCGAGGGCGAGGTCGTCCAGATCAAACAGACCGGCGGCCCGACGCTGTTCCAGGTCCGCGACGGCACCGGAATCGTCCCTTGTGCGGCGTTCGAGGAGGCGGGCGTCCGCGCGTACCCCGACATCGAACTCGACGACGTCGTTCGCATCACCGGCACGGTCGAGCAACGCGACGGCGCACTCCAAGTCGAGGTCGACGACCTCGCCCGGCTCCGCGGCGAAGCCGAGACCGAGGTCACCGACCGACTCGACGAGCGACTCGACGAGACCGCCGCCCCCGCGGACGTGGAGCCGCTCATCGAGTGGCCCGCGTTCGAGCCGATCCGTTCGGAACTACACGACGTTGCCGAGCGGCTCCGGCGGGCCGTCCTCGAGAACCGCCCCATCCGAATCCGCCACCACGCCGACGGCGACGGGATGTGTGCGTCCGTTCCCGTCCAGCTGGCGCTGGAGCAGTTCATCGACTCGGTGCACGAGGACGGCGAGGCCGCCCGCCACCTGCTGAAGCGGCTCCCAGCGAAGGCGCCGTTCTACGAGATGGAGGACGTGACCCGCGACCTCAACTTCGCCTTGGAGGACCAGGAGCGGCACGGACAGAAGCTCCCGCTGCTCTGCATGCTCGACAACGGTTCGACCGAGGAGGACACGCCGGCGTACCGCGCGCTGGCACAGTACGACATCCCCGTGCTCGTCGTCGACCACCACCACCCCGATCCGGAGGCAGTCGAGCCGCTCGTCGACGCGCACGTCAACCCCTACCTCCACGGTGAGGACTACCGCATCACGACGGGGATGATGTGCGTCGAGCTCGCTCGGATGATCGCGCCCGACCTGACCGAGTCGCTGCGACACGTTCCCGCCGTCGCGGGACTTTCCGACCGGTCGAGCGCGGATGCGATGGACGACTACCTCGCGATCGCCGCCGAGGCCGGCTACGCGGAGGCGGACCTCCACGACATCGGCGAGGCGCTCGACTACGCCGCCCACTGGCTCCGCTACAGCTCCGGCGACGCCGTCATCGAGGACGTGTTGAACCTCCGCGGCGACGACGAGCGCCACGAGCGGCTGGTCGAGTTCCTCTCCTCGCGTGCGGCCCGCGACGTGGACCGCCAGCTCGAGGATGCGCTTCCCCACATCGAACACGAGCGACTCGACAACGACGCCCACCTCTACCGCATCGACGTGGACGAACACGCCCACCGATTCATCTACCCCGCACCGGGGAAGACGACCGGCGAGCTCCACGACCGCAAGGTGCAGGAGACGGGCGACCCCGTCATCACTATCGGCTACGGGCCCGACTTCGCGGTGCTCCGCTCCGACGGCGTCCGGCTCGACATCCCGCGAATGGTCACCGAGCTGACGGAGGAGCTCCCGGGCGCCGGCGTCAGCGGCGGCGGCCACCTCGTCGTCGGCTCGATCAAGTTCGTCTCCGGCGCCCGCGAGGCGGTGCTCGACGCGCTCGTCGAGAAGATGGCAGACGCAGAGCTCGACGACGAGCTCCGGTCGACGCTGGCCGAGTAGCGCAAATATAGATCAACCGGCACGGTCCGCGTGACCCTCGCCGGGCTTATCACCCTCACCGACGTACACGGGCTGCATGGGGGACGAGCACGCGGACCGGTGCGTTCCAGACGACGGTCCCCGTGCCGCAACAGAAGCGAGCGGGGGTGCGGCGGTTTACTACGTCGAATCCGATGGGAAGCTCGGGTGGTGGACCGACAGGTTCCGTTCGTTGACCGGGTACAGTCAGCACGAACTCTCGAAGATGCGGGCCGGCAACCTCCTCACGTCGAACGGGAAACGAACACTCACCGAGCTCTTCGACGCCGAGCGAGCTGACCGCAGCTGGATCGGCCAACTCGAGCTGTCGAGAAGCGACGACACGACGGTCCTGCGTCGCCACGAGGCCCGCGTCGTGACTGACGCGAACGGCGAGCCGGTCGGACTCATCGCGGCGGTGACCGGATCGAGCGACCGGGAGGAGCCGCGCGTCCCGCTCGGGACCTACCGACAGATTATCGAGACGCTCGGGGCGGTGGTCGGCGACCTCGGCTCCGCGGGCACGCGGGCAGAGATCGAGCGAACGGTGTGTGAGGGTCTCGTCGACTCGACGCTGTACACCGCCGCGTGGATCGGCCGCCGCGACCGGGACGGGTCGGTGACGCCAACCGTCTCTGTCGGGCCGGAGACCGACGGGAAAGCCAGCCCCGAAGCACTCGACGGCGCCGAGGCGTATCCGCCAGCAGAGGAGACGCTCGAAACCGGCGAGACGCGGGTCGTCTGCGCGGCCGCGCCGGAGCTTCCAGAGTTGTTCCGGTCGTTCGCGACCGCGAACGACGTTGTCTCTGCCGTGAGCGTTCCCGTCGCCAGCGGCCCGACGACTGACCGCGTGCTCGTCGCGTGTTCGGATCGGTCGGGGGGCTTCGACGACGTCGAGAGGTGGGCGTTCGAACAGCTCGGTCGCATCGTCGGCTTCGCGGTGAACGCCGCACACACGGAACGGATCGTACTCTCGGAGCCCGTCGTCGAACTCAAGTTTCGGCTCACGAGCACCGAGCTTCCCCTGGTTCGGCTCGCCCGCGAGGAAGCGACGACCGGCCGGATGGAGTGGATGACCCGTGAGACGGACGGCCCCGTCGTCCAGTACTTCACCATCGACGGCCCCGACGTCGAGACGGTCGTCGAGTCGGTAACGGACGCCGACCAAGTCCTCTCGTGTACGCCGGTCGGAGAGGGCGCGGCGAACCTCTACGAGATACGGCTCTCCGAGTCGCTCGTGATCGACCTGCTTGAGGCCGGTGCGAAGACTCGCAAGATCAGGATCGAGGACGGGGGCGTGACGGTCGTCGCGACGGTCCCGCAAGACACGGACGTGCGGAACGTCCTCCAGCAGGTTCGGTCCGTGTATCCAGACGTCGAACTCGCCGCGAAACGGACGCTCGACGGCCCGGCGGGGAACGACCAGGAGTCCAGCGGCGTCTCGCTGACCGACCGCCAGCGGGAGGCGCTCGTCGGCGCCTTCGAGGAAGGGTACTTCGAGTGGCCCCGCGAGGCGACGGCGGAAGAGGTCGCAGCGCGGCTCGACATCTCGGCCGCGACGCTCCACTACCATCTCCGGCGGGTGGAGCGTGCGCTCGTCGAAGCGTTTCTCGGTGCCGACGGCCGGGAGACGAAGACCGAGGCCGATTACAGGTAGCCGGCGTCGGCGAGTCGCTCGACCCCCTCGCGGAGCCGCGCTTCGCTCGCCGCATAGGAGAGCCTGGCATACCCCGGCGTCCCGAACGCGCTGCCGGGGACGGTTGCGACGTGGGCCTCTTCGATTGCTCCTTCACACCACGCCTGATCGTCCTCGTCGACGGGAAGCATCATGTAGAAAGCGCCGTCGGGGAACGGCACGTCCTTCCCGTACTCCCCGAAGAGGTCGAGCAGCATGTCGCGGCGCTCGCGGAACGCCTCGCGCATCTCCACGACGGCGTCGTCGGTGTTCTCGAGCGCCTCGAGCCCGGCGTACTGCACGAAGTGGGTCGCACAGGAGACGGAGTGGCTGTGAATCTTCGCCGCCTGGTCGACCAGCGACGCTGGCGCGCCGACGTAGCCGAGCCGCCAGCCGGTCATCGAGTACGCCTTCGAGAAGCCGTTGAGCGTCACCGTCCGGTCGCCCATCCCGTCGAGGCTCCCGAGCGACGTCGGCTCGGTGTCGCCGTAGGCGATCGACTGATAGATCTCGTCAGAGAGCGCGACGACGTCGTGGTCGACGGCGAGGTCGCGGACACCTTCGAGCGCCGCGTCGGAGAACACCGCGCCCGACGGGTTCGACGGGGAGTTGACGACGATCATGTCGGTGTCGTCGCTCACGGCCGCCGCCAGCTCGTCCAGCGCGGGTTCGAGCTGGAACCCGTGCGGCGAGAGGTCGACGCGCTCGATGTCGGCGCCGGCCATCTTCGCCATCGCCTCGTAGCTCACCCACGCCGGGTCGAGAAGGACGACTTCGCTCCCCTCGTCGAGCAGCGACATGAACACCTCGAACAGCCCCTGCTTGCCGCCAGGAGTGACGATGATCTCCTCGGGGTCGTACGCGAGCCCGTCGTCGGCGAACTTCTCGGCGATGGCATCCTTCAGCGGTGGGATGCCGTTCGAGGGGGCGTAGCCGGTGTAGCCGTCGTCCATCGCTCGCTTGCCCGCCTCGACGACGTTCTCCGGCGTCGGGAAGTCCGGTTCCCCGACGGAGAGGTCCACGACGTCCACCCCGTCTGCCTCGAGCTCCGAGGCGAGATTCGAGATGGCGAGCGTCGCGCTCGGTTCGACACGTTCCACACGGTTGGCGAATGTCAGGTTCATGCGTCTTCGAGTTCCTCCACGAGGTCAACTGCGCTCTCGACGGCCTCGGCGCCCTTCGGAATCCGTTCTTTGGCTTCCGCGGCGCTCATTCCCGGTCCGGTGACGCCGAACGCGACCGGCGTGTCGCGGTCGAGGGACACGTCGGTCAACCCCTGTGCGGCCGCGTCGGCGATGACGCGGTCGTGGGCCGTGTCGCCGGTGACGACGGCGCCGAGCACCGCGACGGCGTCGACGTCATCGCGGCGGGCGAGCCGGTCTGCGGCCAGCGGGGCGTCGTACGCGCCCGGGACGGCGACCGTCTCGACGATCTCGGCGCCGCGTTCGGCCGCGGCCTCGCGACCGGCCGCCTCCATCTCGTGGGTGACCGGTCGCTCTTTGTTGTACTGAGCGACGACGAGACCGAGCGTGACCATACTCGCCGTACCTACCCGGCGTAGAAAGACCTGCCGCTCCACGCATGGTTCTCCGACGGCGATACAGGGGTGAACTCCGAACGGGCCGGCCGCTGGCCGGCTCGGTACGGGGTGAACCGGGCGGCCGGGTTTTTGGCGGCGCGGCGCGAGCCGCCGGCATGCACGAGGCGTTCACCGACGTCCGGGCGCGAGAGTGGGACACCGGCGACGGGGAGACGGTTCGACTCGCAGTCGTCGGCTGCGGCGGCTTCGCCCGCGGCGTCGCGCTGCCGGCCATCGACGAGTGCGAGTACGCCGAGGCGACCGTCGGTGTGAGCGGTAGCGCCGACAACCGCGACGCGGTCGTCGAGCGGTTCGGTCTCGCGACGACGGACTACGACGGCTACGCTGCCGGCGAACGCGCAGACGAGTACGACGCCGTCTACGTCGCGACGCCGAACCGACTCCACCTGCCACACGTCGAGACCGCCGCGGAGCAGGGGAAGGCGGTCATCTGCGAGAAACCTCTGGAAGCGACCGTCGGCCGTGCCGAGCGTGTCGTCGACGCGTGCGCCGAGGCTGGCGTACCGCTGATGACCGCGTATCGGATGCAGACGGACCCGCTGTTTCGGCGGCTCCGCGAGTTCGTCGCCGACGGCGGCGTCGGTCAGGTGTCCAAGCTCGCGGGCGACTTCACGTTCCCCGTGCTCTCGGGGTCGCGGGGACCGGAGCAGTGGCGGCTCGACGAAGAGCTCGCCGGCGGCGGCGCGCTCGTCGACGTGGGCGTGTATCCGCTCAACGTCGCGCGATTCCTCCTCGGTAAGGAACCGGAGTGGGTCGACGGCTACGTCCGGACGAGCGAGCCGTACGCGCCGGTTGACGAACACGTCGCGTTCGAGGTTGGGTTTTCGGACGCACTCGGTTCGTTTTCCGCGTCCTTTTCGGGCCATCCGAACGCCGAGTTCACCGCGTACGGTGAAGACGGCGTCGTCCGGGTCACCGACGCGTTCCAACCGGACCGCGGCCGCCGACTGGTCGTCGAAACGGCGGACGGACGCGTGACGCTCGACGGGCTCGGCGGCGGGGAGGTCCGCGAGCAGTTCGACTACTTCGCACACGCGGTGTCGACCGGCGCCGCGATCGAACCGGACGGCGCAGACGGGGTTGCGGACGTGCGGCTGATGGCGGCCGTGTACGAGCGAGCGGAGCGCTAGTTGTGAGGTGAGACGACGGCGGAGGCGAGGTGACGGCGGGTGCCGGGCGTACCCGCCGTGTGGGCGCGGCGATAGTTGTGCCGTCACGACGAGAAAAGCGTCGCTTCCGGCGATTGGTGTTTGCTCGTCGTCACGTATAAACCCACGCATCGAGCGGAGCTGTGATTCCGATCTCACCGTGCTGGCCGTGCCCCGGACTCAGATGTCGCCGCGCCGGTCGCGCCACGCGGGAAACTCCTCACGGACCTCCTCAACTCGAGTGGGGTCGATGTCCGCAGCGACGAGCGTCGGGTCGTCGTCGGAGGCGGAAAGCGTCGTCCCCCACGGGTCGTACACCGCAGAGCGGCCGAGCAGCTCGGCGTCCTCGAACCGGCCGGCACCGTTCGCCGTCGCGACGTACAGCTGGTTCTCGACGGCGCGTGCCCTCGGCAACAGCTTCCAGTGTTCGACCCGGGGGTACGGCCAGGCGCTCGGGACGCAGACGAGCGTCGCCCCCTGCTCTGCGAGCCGCCGGTACAGCTCCGGGAACCGGAGGTCGTAGCAGGTGCTCATCCCGACGGTGAATCCGTCGAACTCGGCGACCGACGGCGACTTCCCGGGCGTCAGAAGCTCCGCCTCGGCGGAGTCGTAGCCGAACAGGTGGTGTTTCCGGTACACCGCGAGCCGGTCGCCGTCTCGGTCGAAGAGGACGGAGGTGTTGGCGAGCCCCGCGTCGGCCGGACCGCCGTCGCTCGCGGCGAGGTCTTCGACGATAGAGCCGGCGAGGACGCCGACGCCGTGGGTCGAAGCCGCCTCGCGAACCCGCGTGAGCGTCGGGCCGTCGAGCGGCTCAGCCTCCCGGGCGTAGCTGTCGAACGCGAAGTAGCCGACGTTGAATATCTCCGGGAGGACGACGAGATCCGCGCCGCCCGCTGCGGCCGTCTCGATTGCCTCGACCGCGCGCTCGACGTTGCCCGACACGTCGCCGCTCTCGATCTCGATCTGGGCGCAGACGACGCGGGTCACCCGTACAGATCACTCCTGATGGCCCGCTCGATGTTGTCGAGCTCCTCGTCGAGGTTCCGCTTGAAGAAGCGCTCGACCCCCGGAACCCGCCCGTCGACGACGAACCGGTTGTGGAGCAGACACCCCGTCTCCGTCTCTTCGAGCTCGTGTTCTCCCTGCACGTTCATCACTCGGGATTTTCCGACGAAGCGGACGTAGTTCCCCTCGCGCCGCTCGACGTCCTCCGTCTCGATGGGAATCGTCCGGTCGACGACCGGGATGGGCAGCTTGACGTGCCACCTGGCGGTGCGCTCGCCGGTCGTCTCGAACTCCGAGACGACGCTGATGGGCGCAGCTCGCCGCTGCGGGTCAGCGATGAACGCCCAGACCCGTTCCGGCGGCACGTCAAAGGTAAACGTCCGCTCGACCCGTACGGTCATACCTGACCGAGTCGCGGCGACGGCAAAAAACCGACTACTCCGGCGTGACGCGCCACGTCGTCGAGCGGGCCCGTCCCCACTTCTCGATGTCGACGTCCTCGGACTCCTCGGCCAGCCGCGGGAGCCGCGCCCCGACCTGCTTTGCAGTCATGCCGAGCGCGTCCGCGACGTGCTTCGCGCGGAAGTAGCGTTCACCTCCGGCGGCGCGCTCGCGAAGGTAATCGAGGATGCGCTCGTTCGCGTCGTCGGCCATGTGTGGGCCTAGTCGTCGCGCGTTCTTAAGCTTGCGCTGTCGGGTCAGTCGTAGAGGTGCAGCGCGGCAATCAGGAGCGACGCGCCGAGCATCGCAGCCGCGAAACCCCATCCGGAGAGCGCCTGCTGTCCGCCGACGGCGGCGACGAGCATCACGGCCGCACCGAGGAGGCCGACGAGGCCGAACAGCATGCTGAACCCCATCCGTCGATCCGAGCCCTGCGTGGTTTCCATACTCTCGCTTCCGACGTAGGCCACTTAATCCTCGCGTTCCAATCGGTTCGGCGTCATCGTCGCGAGTCCGTGCCAGAAGTCATTTGAGCCGCGGTGGTGTCCCACCCGCTAATGGATGTTCGCGCGCTACTGCTCGGGAGTAAGCCACGGGTCGCCGGGACGGTACTTATCGTACTCGTCGGAGCTATCGGCGGTGCGTTCGCGCTCGGCGTCGTCGGTGCGCCCGGCGTGGTCGCCGTCGATAACAGCTTCGGCCCGGTTACGAACGAGACGACCGTCGTGAACACGGACCTTGTCGTGAACAATCCCAACCCCATCGGGGTGCAGCTCGGCGGCACCGACGTCAACTACACCGTACGGATGAACGACGTCTCCATCGCGGCCGGCAACAAGTCCGGGCTCGCCATCGAGCAGGGCAACTCGACGCTGGCGTTCTCGACGGAGATGCGGAACGGGCAGATTCCGCCGTGGTGGGTGAGCCACATCCGCAACGACGAGGTCACGAACGTCACTATCGACGCCACCGTTCAGACCTCCGTGCTCGGCAACCAGAACTTCGACATCCAGCAGCGCCAGCAGGTCGAAACGGACATCATCGGGCAGTTCAACTCCGACGAGACGCGACCGGTGAACGGTCCTTCGAACCCCCTCTACTCGAATCCCGTCCTCTACGTGAACGAGACGCGCGGCGAGTGGGGCGAGGTGACTGAGGCGGAGACGCCGATCCCGATGGCGTTCGTCGTCTACAACCCGCAGCTCGAGCCGTACACCGTCACCGAGGTCGGCTACGAGGTGACCATGAACGGCGTCGCTGTCGGAGAAGGGGTGACCGAGCGGCCGTACGTCATCGAGGGCGGCGCAACGGAGACCATCGAGACGACGCCAGTCATCCGCAACGAGCGGCTCGACGACTGGTGGGTGACTCACCTCGAGAACGACCAGGTGACGCAGCTCCGCATCGATTTCTACGCACGCGTCGAGCTCCCGACGGGTACCGAAATCCGCGTGCCGCTCGACGAACTCGCCTACGAGCGCACCATCGAGACAGACATCTTCGGGAACAAAGAGGAGTCAGCGGTCGACGGTTCCGACGGGAGCACGGCGACGCCGACGGACGAGGGAACTGCGACCGACGACGGGACCGCGACCCCGACGCCGACAGATGACGGCCTGATCTCGACTGACGACGGGACTGCAACACCGACACCGACCGATGCGGACACCGCGACACCCACGCCGACGCCTACGTCCACCCCTGCACCTACGTCCACCCCGACACCTACGCCCACCCCGACCGACGACGGCGGGCTCATCTGATTCGGCGACAGGGTTTTTACCACGGGTCGTGAACGGTCGCCCGCATGCACCGGAGTAGTACCGCTCCTGGTCGCGTTCTCCGTTGAGAAACGGACCGTCGGGAGCGAGGGCGGAACGATCGTACTGAGTATCGACGGCGAGGAGCACCGGCTATCGCGCGATGCTGCCCGCGATGTGGCAGACGCCATCGGCGACGCGATGACGGAACACAGAGAGTTCGTCCACACGAGCGGTGAACACCGCGAGGACGGCAGTTACGTCGTCGCGCGCCGCGGCGCGACGTCTTCGGGCAACCGGAAGGTGTTCGACTCGTTCGCACGCCTCGAGCGGCTCTATGAGCGGCTACCGCAGCGAGCCACGGCCGAGAAGGTGGGCCGTACCGGAATCACGGGGTCGCGGCGGCACATGCTGCTCCGACACTTCGCCGAGCACCCGGCGTTCGACTGCGAAGTCGTGGGACGGAACCCCCTAACCGTCGAGAAACGGAACCATCCTGACGCAACGACGGAGGGGGCCGCCGGGGATTGATCCCGACCCGAGCCCGCGGGTGGGGCTGGTTCGGCCTACGTTATCGAGACGTACTCGCTGTCCTCGTTCAGCGCGAGGTTCGTCGCGATCTCGGCGTTGCGGACCGCGTACTGTGCCGTCTGCTGGAGCGCGACGAGCACCTCGCGCACCTGCAGGAGGTCCTCGTTGTCCATCTCGGGCAGGTCGGCGAGGATCTCCTGTTGGCTGTCTTCGATCTCGCGGAACAGCTCCTTCGTTCGGAGCGCAAGTTCGTAATCCCGTTCGACGACCGACCGGACGCCGAGTTCGGTCACCTCGTTGACGACCTCCGTGAAGTCGCGAATTTCGCGCATCGTCGCGTCGTCCACGTCGAGCGTGTGGCCGTCCGTCTCGAGGACGATGTCGGCGATGTCCTCAGCGTTGTCCGCGGTCAGCTCGAGATTCTTCGCGACCGACCGGTAGCCGATGAGCGGGAACCCGGAGTCGAGCCCGACCGCCCGCGCGAGGTTCGGGTTCTGGTAGGCGGTGAAGATGAGGCGGAGCAGTAGGACGAAGATCTTGTTCGCCTGCCGCTCGCGGTTCAGCGCCCGCTGTGCGAGGTCCGGGTTGCCGTGCGCGAGCGCCTTCACCGCCTCGTTGCGCATCGTCGAACCCGTAGATTCGAGCCGTTCGAGCAGGTTGTCGAGCGTGAAGTCCTCGGGGTCGACGGAACACCGGATGGCGATACGTTCCGGCGTCTCCTCAATGACGCCGAGTCCCATCAGCTGCGTCTCGGCGTTGTACACGGCGTTTATCGTCTGGGAGTCGAGGGTTCCCCCGTCTTCGACCTCGACCTGGATGATACGCCGGCCGAGCACGTACTGTGCGAGGATGGCGCGTTCGACCGCCTCCGCGGAGAGCTCGGACGCGTGGATGATCGCCTCTGACTCCTCCTGCTGGACGGACTCGGGGAGCACCGTCAGCGTTCCCTTCCCCCCGATGCGCAGCGACACCTCGTCGCCCTTCTCGACGTGTTGCGCTTTCGCCCACTCCGCAGGGAGCGTCATCGCGAGCGTCGACGGGCCGAGCCGCTGGACCTTTCTCGTCTCCATATATTCGCCGTTCGCTTCCGGTGGCCTTAATCTTGACTAATGGTGGTAATATAGTCCGGTCGGAGACGGTCGGCCGTCGTGCGAGTACGGTCCGAGCGCCGGGTCAGACGACCTTCATCAGTCGGCGCTCGAAGCGGCCGACTCGAACCCGCATCCACCCGCGTAGCTGTTCGTCGAGGTCGGCGTCGCCGGTGTCGACCCGCAACACGCCGGTCTCGTCGAGCTTCCGTCGGGAGGCGATCACCTCCACGTCGCTTTGCCGTATTACGTCGGGGGATATCTGCGGGTTGCCTCGGCCGAACACGAACCCCTGGCCGCCGATGGGGGAGACCACGATGCGGTTCTCTTCGCCGAGCGCCGCGAGGATGTCGGACTCGCTCGCGTCCCGGGCGACGAGCGATTCGTCGCGCCACACGTCGACGCCGAGCGGCGTGCCGTCGACGTCAAGCGCGGCCTTCACCGCGTCCAGCGTCGACCCCGGCCCGAGGACGTACGTCACCCCGTCGGCGTCGCGGGCGTCAGCGGCGACGGCCTCGGCGAGCTGTTCGACGGTGCCGCCGCCGAGCTGTTTCGACGACTGGAGATCCTCGCCGACGGGAACTCGAGCGAGCGACTTCAGCTCCGTGTTCACGTCGCCGCCGCGGAACGCGTCCTCGTCGATGTCGTTCACCTCGCGTCGTTCGACCCGGTCGAAGTCGACGGCGAGCCGGCCCGCTGCGCGGGGCGTCACGGCGAACACCGACGAGTACACCTTCACGCCCGCGGGAACCCCGAGCATCGGCGTCTCAGTGCCGAGCTCGTCGAGCGTCTCCGCTACGTCGACGGCCGTGCCGTCCCCCCCGACGAACAGCACGAGATCGACGCCGGCCTCGACCAGCGCGCGGACCGCAGCGCGGGTGTCCTCGCTCGTCGTGTCCTCGGAGCCGGGCTCGCCGACGACGGTCGGGTCGAAACCGGCCGCGCGCGCCTCCTCCGCTCCCATCTCGCCGCCGTACGCGACAAGCGTCACCTCGCCGCCCTGAGTGCGCATGTGTTCGAGCGCCTCGACGGCGCGGTCGGGTGCGCGCTTCTCCGCGCCGCGGCGGCGCGCCTCCTCGACCTTCCCGTCGGTCCCTTTGAGGCCGACGCGCCCTCCCATCCCCGCGATGGGGTTGACCACGACCCCGATACGTCGCATGTCCACAGCGAACAGCGGTTCGGACTAAAGCCGTCCGGTCACGGCGGTGGCCGGCTCAAAGCGACACCGCGTACAACATCAGGAAGCCGAAGTAGACCACGACAAGCAGGCCGAGCGCCTTGTAGCGGAACAGCGTCAGCTTCTCCTCTTCGGCCTCGCGTGCCGACTCGTACGCCGACCGCTCGGCTGGCGAGAGCGCGGCCGGGTGTTCCAGGCCGAGGTGAAGGTTCCGGTAGTCGGCTTGCGCGAACTCGCGGGCGCAGTAGGGACAGCCGAACGGCGCCGCCTCGTCGGTGGACGGTTCCCCGCCCGGGGCGGTCGCCGACTCTCCGTCGACTGGTCGCTCCGGCGTCATAGGAACGGGGGCGCCGCGTACGGTCTGGAGACGATCCACAGCGACGTCATCGTGTAGAACACCATCACGAGCGTGAGCGCGTACTGGCTCCGGACGGCCTGCAGTCGCGAGGGGAACAGCTCGTAGGCGACGGCGTGGGCGACCCACACCGCGAGCAGGTGGCCGAGCAGGACGAAAGCGAGCGAGAGCCCCCCGAACCAGCCCGGGAGCACGAGCCGGTAGGCCTGCCCCGGCGAGAGCGGGTTCGCGAGCGCGCCAGCGAGCGCCGGCGCGAGCGAGAGGAAGTAGCCGAGATAGTGGGCGACGTGGTAGCCGGCCGCGATTGCGAGCAGCGACGGTGCGAACCGCCGCGAGAGCACCGCGGGATCGCGATACGTGTCTGCGAGCCACGCCCCGTACCGGACGGAGAGCAGGTACGCGCCGAGGAAGGCGAGGAAGCCGACGGCGAGCGCGAGGGGGTACAACACGACGGAGGGAACCCCGGCGTCGACGGTGGCGCGTGCGAATCTCGCCCACGGCGGGGTCGCGACCAGCCCGTCGAACGTCGTCCCCCACAGCAGGGCGACGACGAACGCGACCTCGCCACTGCCGTCGAGGAAGTCGGCCTCAAGTCCGCTTCCCGGCATCCGGAGCTTGAGCCCGCCGTCGTACTCGACGGGGGCGACCGCGCCGTAGAACCGAAACACGCGGGAGACGGGGTCATACTGGGTGAAGTAGCGGTCGCCGAACAGCACGGCGCCGGTCAGCGCGAGCGCGGTGTACACGAGCACGACCGTGGCGAGCAGGCGGGGCGCGTCCGCGAGCGGGCTCACCACCTCGACCCAGATTAGCGTGAGCAGGCCGACCGTTGCGACCCACCCACCGGAGACCGGCAGCTCTCGGTCGAGCGACGGGAGTGCGCGACCGAGCGTCCGAAACGGGTTCACGACCGGCCAGGCGTTGCCGAACAGGTACGCGGTCATCGCCAGCCCGGCCCACCAGCCGGCCCACACGAGCAGGACCGCGGCGTTGCGGAGCGGCTCGGTCGGGCCGACGAACCCGACGACGAGGACGAGCGCGAGACCGACGAGGCCGGCGGCTCGGCCGGCGGTTGTGAGCCGCGCAGCGTTCGCAAGCGGGATCGCGCGGCGCCATCCGTGGACCCGGCGTAGGAACACCCGGTCAGTCGCGAACGAGGAGAGCAGAAAGGAGACGCCGACGACGGCGCCGCCGGTCGAGAGAAACAGCCACGTGGGGACGGCGAGTGCGCGACCTGCGTCAGAGCCGAGGCTGCCGCCGTGGGCGAGCGCGCGGCCGACGCCGGCGAGCGCGACGACCGCTCCGACGGCGAGGAGCCGCGCGGCGAGCCGGCGGGGGCGGGGACGCGTCATGTCGGGCGGTTGTGGCCCGGCGACCGTATAGCCGTCGGAAGGCCGCGCGGAGAGTAGGAGGGCTTTTGACGGTCGGGTCACAAGCGCGGCGTATGAGTCACGCGGACGACACAGACGACCACAGCCACCACCTCCCGGCGGTGGAGGACTGGCCCCGCGGCTTCGGCGAGGCCTCGTGGTGGCCGTTCATCACTGCCCTCGGTGCCGGCGGACTCTACGTCGGCGCCGCGCTGTACGTGCTCGGAACCGGCTCGGACGCGCTCGTCCCGACGTCGTACGGCCCGGGCGTGTTCGTCGCGAGCACGCTCGTCTTCCTCGCCGGCCTCTACGGCTGGACGTACCACGCGTTCGTCAAAGCGTACTGGGACCACGACGGAACCGGCGTCGGCCTCCGAATGGGGATGCTCGCGTTCCTCGGAAGCGAGATCGCGACGTTCGGCGCAGGGTTCGTCTACTACTTTTTCATCCGGTCGGACGCGTGGTCGAACCTCCCGCATCTCGTCGAGAGCGGGAACATCTTCTCGAGTCTCGTCATCGCCAACACGGTCATCCTGATCATCTCGTCGGTGACGCTCCACTACTCCCACGTCGCGCTTCGTCGGAACGACCGGAAGCGGTTCATCCGGCTGCTCGGGCTGACGCTGCTGCTGGGCGTCGTGTTCTTGGGCGGACAGGTGTTCGAGTACTACGAGTTCATCGTGCACGAGGGGTTCACCATCGCCGAAGGGGCGTACGCGTCGGCGTTCTACGGGCTGACGGGTCTCCACGGACTCCACGTCACGATGGGTGCCGTGCTGCTCGGCATCGTCTTCCTCCGCTCGCTGTTCGGACAGTACACCGCCGAGAAGCACACCTCGGTCACGACCGTCTCGATGTACTGGCACTTCGTCGACGTCGTGTGGGTGTTCCTCGTCGTCGTGCTGTACGTCGGCGCCATCCTCGAGATCTGACGCCCAGTCGCCGCTTTTCCGCATCGGGGGTCGCATAACCACCCTCCCAGGTGAGAGCCCCGCGGATGTCAGACCCGTTCTGACACCCACCCCGACCCACAACAACAGCTTCAGGCTCCGCCCGAACCATCCCCGCGTATGGACGAGTCCGCGCTCGAATCACGGCTCGGTGTCCCGGTGACCGTCTTCGACGTGACGCCCGACACGAGCAGCTACCTCCGGCGGAAGATACCCGACGCTCCTCACGGGAGCTTCGCCGTCGCGAACGAACTCACGGCCGCGCGCGGGCGTTCGGGTGAGGCGTGGGCCGCGCCACCCGGCGGCGTCTGGTCGTCGACGCTGTTGTACCCCGGCCTCGACCCGTCGCAGGTGGGTCGGCTCACTATCGCCGGGGGTGTTGCTGTCGCGGAGACTGCGCGGTCGTTCGGCGTCGACGCGCGTCTGAAGTGGCCGAACGACGTGGTCGTGGTGGACGGGGAGGCGCGACGAAAGCTCGCCGGCGTGTTGACCGAAGCCGTCGTCGACGCCGTTCCGGTCGTCGGCAAGCCGGTCGGCGACGCGCTCGACGACCCCGGCGACCTCGAGGCGGCTGTGATGGGCGTCGGCGTCAACGCCGACCTCGACCCCGAAGCGCTGAACACGGACCGAGCAGTGACGACTTTGCGAGCCGAGACGGGCGGAGCGGTCGACCGCGAGGCGGTCGCGGCGCGACTCCACGAGCGGCTGCTCGACCGCGCAGGCGACGCGGAGACGACGGAGGGGTTCGGCGCGCTGCTCGACGACTGGCGCGAACTCACAGTCACTGTCGGCGAGCCGGTCCGCGTCTCCGTCGGCAACCGCGTCATCGAGGGGACGGCGAAAGCTGTGACCGAAACGGGCGCGTTGGTGGTACGAACGGAAGAGGGACGCGAAATCGTTCGAGAAGGAGACTGCGAACGGCTGCGGCGCTCGTGAGACAGCGGCGCGCTACGCTATTCGTCGGCCGTCATCTCGGACTTCTTCTCGTCGAGCCACTGCTGGTACTCCGACTGGGAGACGACCTTGATTTCGCCGAGCATCGACGAGTGACCGACACCGCAGTACTCCGCACAGTAGAGCTGGTAGGTTCCCTCTTCGTACGCCTCCGTAGAGATGGTGTTGTACTTCTCCGGGAAGGCGTCCTGCTTCAGGCCGAGGTCGGGAGCGTGGACTGCGTGGAGCCAGTCGAGCGAGGTGACGTGGAGATACACCGTCGTGTCCTTCGGGATGACCATCGGCTCGTCGTTGAGGCTGCTCGCGGAGACGTACCGCGACTCGTTTCCGTTCACCGTTTCCTCGGGGTAGTTGTAGTTCCAGTAGTACTTCTGGGCGACGACCTCTACCTCGACGACGTCGTCGGCTTCACCCTCCGGCGGCCCGACGGCGCCGGGGAAGTCGTGGGTGACGGCCGGCTCGACGGCGTCCGGGTTCGACGCGGCGGTGACGCCGCCGATGGCCTGCACGCCGAGTACCTGGTACGACGCGACGCCGACGAACAGCAGGATGATCGCCGTCGTCACGGTCCAGGTGATCTCGAGTCTGCGGTTCTCCTGCGTCGGCTTCGCCTCGTCGCTGTCCTTGTAGCGGACGACGGTGTAGATGAGGACCGCCTCGACGATGACCGCGATGACGATGGCGACGTACAGCAGCTCGAGGTTGAGCCCCGTGATGAGCTCGTCGTTGAGCGAGTTCTGCGCCGCGACCGGCTCGACCGCCAGCGCGAGGAGCGCCAGCGCGGCGGTCACGAACGCCGCGATACGCTTGCGTGTCATTACCCGCGGCTTAGGAGTGCCCCCACATTAACCCCGCGATGGCGGGCGCACACGGGAGGAGAACAACGACGGGGAAGTTCACAGCGTCGAACGGTAGGAAAGTTCACAGCGTCGAACGGTAGGAAGGTTCACAGCGTAGAATGGGGGGCAAGTTCACAGCGTAGAATGGGGGGCAAGTTCACGTCGGTCGGAAGCCGATCAGCAGTGGTCTGGTTCACAGTGATCTGGAGCCGACGAGCAGCGGTCGGGGGTACTGGATCGACCCGTGGCCGGCGAAAGCGCGGGGCATAAGTGCAGTCGGACTAAGTGATGGATAATGGCCCCCCCGAAGTTCACGTCGCTGCTCGCGGGAGCCGTCGTCGGGGTGTATCTCCTCGTCGTGGCGGGGGCGACGGCGACGCTCGCCGACGCCGCGGCAGCATGTACGACGTGGCCGGTGTGTGCACCCGACTCCACGGCCGCGCTCGTCGCACTCGGCCATCGGGCCGTCGCTACGCTCGTCGGACTGCTCGTCGTCGCGACGACGATCGCCGGCTGGCGCACCGCTGACGCTCGGGTTCGTTGGGCACTGGTCGCCGCGCTCGTGTTGTATCCGGTGCAAGTCGGTCTCGGCGCCGTCGTCGCCCGGAGCGGCGCCGCGGGGACGACGCCGGGGATCCACCTCGCCGTCGCCGTTACAATCTTCGGCGTCCTATCGCTCGCACTCGCGTGGCAACTCGAAGCCGAGACGGGCAGCGACGACGCGCCGACCGAGGAGCGCATTCCCACCTCGCCCGAGCCGACCGAGGCGGCAGACGCTTCGCCGACCTTCGACTCCCGACGAGCCCGGGTGACTGCAACGCTCGCCGCGTACGCCCGACTCATGAAGCCGCGACTGATGTGGCTGCTCGCGCTCGTCGCTGCGGCAGGGATGGCGCTCGCGGCCGGCCCAGACCTCGCAGTCGAGACGGTCGGGTACACACTCGGCGGCGGTGTACTCGCCATCGGCGCCTCCGGCACGTTCAACCACGTCCTTGAGCGCGATATCGATCGCCGGATGAAGCGGACGAGCGACCGACCGCTCGCGACCGAGCTCGTCCCCGTCCGGAACGCCGTCACGTTCGGCCTGTTGCTCGCTTCGGCGTCCATCGCCGCGTTCCTCCAGGTGAACGCGCTCGCCGCGGCGCTCGGCTTCGTCGCCATCGTGTTCTACTCCATCATCTACACGCTCGTGCTGAAGCCGAACACGGTCCAGAACACGGTCATCGGCGGTGCGGCGGGCGCGCTCCCGGCGCTCATCGGCTGGGCCGCCGTCACCGGGGATATCGGGCTCCCAGGCGTCGTGCTCGCGGGCGTCATCTTCCTGTGGACGCCGGCACACTTCTACAACCTCGCGCTGGCGTACAAAGACGACTACGAGCGCGGCGGGTTCCCGATGATGCCCGTCGTTCGCGGCGAGACGGTGACCCGAAAGCACATCCTCTGGTATCTCGCCGCGACGCTCGTCGCAGCGGGCGCGCTGGCGGCCGTGACCGGACTCGGCGTCGTGTACGCGGCGACGACGGTGCTGTTCGGTGCCGCGTTCCTCTACACCGTGATTCGGCTCCACCGCGAGCGCACGGAGCGTGCGGCGTTCCGGGCGTTCCACGCGTCGAACGCATACCTCGGCGCGCTGCTGCTCGCAGTCGTGCTCGACTCGCTCGCGCTATGAGCACGGTCGGTCTCTCTCGGTTTCGGCCGAGCCGGCGGTCCGTATTTTGGTGGGCAGCGATCCTGAACGGCCAACTGCTCGTCGTACTGGCGTACTTCGCGCTGGTTACGGGGCTCCCCTCGTCACTGGAGTTCCTCACGCTCGCCGTCGTCCCGTGGGTGTGGCTGAACGTCTCGTGGTGGAGCTATCGAACGACCGACGTGGGCGCCGTTCCGCGTCGCCGTCGGTTACTCGCCGCGGCCGTCGGCGTCGGCTACTTCCTGGTGCTCGCGCGCGTCGGCGGGATCGTCCTACCGGGACTCGGTGAGCTCGCAACCGGACTGCGGGTCGTGACGTACCAGGTGCCCCCCGGCTTCGCACCTGCCGTGTTGTACAGCGGCGAAGCCGTAGTCGTGAACGTCATCCCGTATCAGGTCGCCGGCTACGCAGCGCTCGCGTACCTCGTGTACGCGACCGTCGCCGACGTCTCCGGCTCCGCGGCGGCCGGCGTCGTCGGCCTGTTTTCGTGTGTCTCGTGTGCGTTCCCGATCGTCGCAGCGCTCCTCTCGACGGTTACCGGCGGGGTGACGTTCGCAGCGAGCGTCGGCCAGGGCTCGTACGCGCTCTCGACTGTGGTCTTCGTCGTCACCGTCGGCCTGCTCCGCTGGCGACCGGGGATGGCCGAGTTCGAGCGGCTCCGTGCGTGGCTGGATCGCAGGTAGCTTATTCGATGAGCGTTGTACCCCGTGTATGAGCGACGCAGAAGTCGAGATCGAGTACTGTGTCCCGTGTGGCTTTCTCGACCGCGCGCTGGATATCCAGCGTGCCGTGTTACAGAACTTCGGGGAGTCCGTCGACCGCGCCGCGCTCGTGACGGGAGACCACGGCGTCCTCGACGTGCGCGTCGACGGCGCGTCGGTCTGGAACAAGGAGGACGACGAGTACGACGTCGACGAGATCGTTCGCCGGGTGAAGGCGGCGCTGTGAGCGGGCGACGTCGACCCCGACCGGGACTGAAACACGGGGAACGAGCGAGCGGGAACACAACCGCTTAGGGGACCCCGCGAGGAGCGGTGGCATGACCATCCGAGCGACCGACGTACGCCGAACGTACGGCGAGACGGTCGCGCTCGACGGCGTCTCGCTGTCGGTCGAGCCCGGCGAGGTGTACGGGCTCGTCGGCCCGAACGGCGCCGGCAAGACGACGCTCGTGCGCGCGCTCACCGGGACGACGACGCCTGAAGGGAAAGTCGAACTGCTCGGGAGCCCGCCGGCCGACGCGGACCCACAGCTCGTGGGCCTGCTCCCGCAGGAGTTTACGCCACCCGCCCGACTCACCGCCCGAGAACTCGTCGCGTACTACGCCGGGCTGTACGACGAGGCGCGCGACGTCGACGCCGTCCTCGGGGACGTTGGGCTCGACGGCACCGCAGGAACCTTCTACGAGAACCTCTCCGGGGGGCAAAAGCGCCGCGCGTGCGTGGCGACCGCGCTCGTGAACGACCCCGAGGTGCTGTTCCTCGACGAGCCGACCACGGGCATCGACCCGCAGGGGCGCCGAGACCTGTGGGGGCTCGTCGAGCGGCTCGCCGACGAAGGCGCGACCGTGCTCGTGACGACCCACTACATGGAGGAGGCGGAGCGGCTCTGCGACCGCGTCGGGATGCTCGCCGACGGCCGGCTCGTCGCCGAGGGGGCACCGCGGGCGCTCGTCGAGGAGCACGGCGGCAGCCCCCGCGTCGAGGTGGAGGCTGGCGACCCCGGTTCGGCCCGCGCGGCGCTCGCCGACGCGGGGTTCTCGTTCGTCCCCGACGAGCGCCGGCTGCTGGTCGACGACGTGGATCCGGACGACATCGGTGCCGTGGCCGGCACCCTCGCGAACGCTGGCGTCGACTACGAGGGGCTGCTGTGGCGACAGCCGGACCTCGAAGAGGTGTATCTGCAGTTGACGGGTCGTGCCGTCGGCGCCGGCGGGACGCCACAGGAGGTGGCGGATGCGTAGCGCCCACGCGGCTGGAGGTGTGCCATGAGCCGAGCAGCCCGCGTCCGCGCGGAGACGGTCGCTGCCGGCAAGGCGTTCTTACGCCGGCGGACGGCCGTCTTCTTCACGTTCTTCTTCCCGGCCATCATCATCCTCATCTTCGGGGTGTTGATTCGGACCGCCGGCGGCTCCGGCGGCGTTTTTACCGAGCCGCCGGGCTACTACGTCCCCGGCTATCTCGCCGTCGTCGTGCTGTTCACCCCGCTGTCGCGCGTCGGGAGCGAAGTCGCGCGCCACCGCGAGGGGAACCGGTTCGAGAAGCTCGCGACGACGCCGCTCCGTCGCTGGGAGTGGCTGCTCGGACAGACGCTCGTCAACGTCGCTGTCATCGGCGTCGCGGCAGCCGGCATCCTCGTGCTCGCCGTCGCGGGCGCGGGCGCATCTGTCAGGTTCTCCCCGCTCTTGATTCCGTTCGTCGCCCTCGGGACAGCCCTGTTCTGTGGCTTCGGGGCGCTCCTCGGCCGACTCGCCGACTCACAGGACGGCGTCATCGCCGCGTCGAACGGCATCGCGCTCCCAATCTTGTTCCTCTCGGAGACGTTCGTCCCGCCGTCGCTGCTCCCAGCGTGGCTCCCGCTGTGGCTCTCACCGCTCACCTACTTCTCTCGGGGAGTTCGCGCCGTCGCCTATCGTCCGGAGGGGACGCTCGCGAGTTCGCAGGTGCCGGGAGCGACCGCGAGCGCAGAGGCGAACCTCGCTATCGTCGCCGTGCTCGCGGTCGCGTTCTTCCTCGCCGGTGCCGTCGCGATTCCGGAGACTGACTGATCTTCGGTCGCTCCCGGCCGGGCTGACAGCGAGACGCCACAACACCGACGGACCGGCAGGCGTTTGTCGCCGCGGGCGCGAGCGCGGATATGCAACTCTCGTCGCTGCCTGACCGACCGTTCGAACTCGCCGAGCTCCGCGAGCTGAACGAGAGCGGCCGATTCCGGGCGGTGTTCCCCGCGGCCGTGTTCGACCTCGAAGGCACCGACAGGAAGCTCGTCCCCGTCGCCGTGCTCGTCACGCCGGGCGAGGAGGGCCGCGTCGTCGGCGTCGGCTACGACTTCGACGACGGGTGGACCCGCGTGACGAGCGAGCCAGCGGGCGACGACGTGCAGGCGCAGGTCGAAGCCGCGGGACAGCAGCTACAGACGTGGGCGCGGGAGACGGACCAGCGGTGGGCCGCGTCGGACGGTGCGACGGCGCTGGTCGAACACGTCAGCGAGCGCGACACCGGCCGCGAGGAGTGAGCTCAGAAGCCGGCCACGCGGACGAACTCGTAGCCGTACACGTGATTGAGCAGGACGTACGCGAACACGCCGAGCGTGAGCGACACCGACCAGACGGCGACGGCGACGCGGCCGACCCGTGCGTGGGCCGTCTTCCTGATCTCTGCGGTCGTGTGAGTGGCACCGACGACGACGTTGTACAACACGAGCGGGACGGCGAAGACGGAGAGGACGATATGGACGGCGAGCATGGCGAAATAAAAGAGCGCGGCGCCGTCTGGGCCGACGAACTCCTTGCGACCGCCGCCGCCCGTCTTCAGCAGGTACATGACGAGAAACAGCAGGATGAGGAGGAACGCAGCGACCATCAGCGCCCGGTGACGACGGACGTCTCCCTGTCGGATGGCGTACCAGCCGGCGAGCAGACAGCCGACGGTGAGGCTGTTCACGACGGCGATTGCGTCGGCGAGCAGGTTGACGGTGGCCTCCGAGATGGTCGGATAGATGGGGAGCCCGACGTACAGCGTGCCGAGCACGAGCGCGTAGCCGACGACCGTCAACACGGCGACGGTCGCCCGAGGGTGCGTCTTCACGAGAGAGCCGTCCGCGGTTGCCATACCGACCGTTGCGGCGGGCGGTAGGTAGCGGTTCCGCTTCCGGTACAAGCGGGATTGTACGGACACAACTGCGCTGAACCCGGCGCGTGGCTCCGTAAGCGTGAAATCACCCCGAGACACAGAGACACGCATGAGCACACAGGACCACGAGGAACGAACCATCCGCTGTCTCGTCGCGAAGGTCGGGCTCGACGGCCACGACCGCGGGGCACACGTCATCGCTCGCGCGTTCCGCGACGCCGGGTTCGAGGTCATCTACTCGGGGCTCCACAAGTCGCCGGACGAGATCGTGCAGGCCGCCGTTCAGGAGGACGTCGACGTGCTGGGCATCTCCATTCTCTCGGGTGCACACAACACGCTCGTCCCGAAGATCGTGGCGGGGCTCGAGGAGTACGACGCGTTCGAGGACACCCTCGTCATCCTCGGCGGCATCATCCCGGAGGAGGACCGGCCGGGACTCCGCGAGGAGGGCGTCGACGCCATCTTCGGCCCCGGTGCGTCGATGCAGGAGACCATCGAGTTCATCCGCGAGAACGCGCCCGAGCGATGAGCGAGGCGGACGACCAGCGCCGAGCGGAGAACGAACGGCTCATCGAGGAACTGTTGAACGGGAAACACCGGGCGCTGGCGCGAGTCATCTCGAACATCGAGAACCGCGCGCCAGGCTATCGAGAGCTCGTCAGTCGGCTCCACGAACACACGGGCGACGCGACCGTCGTCGGCGTCACCGGCTCGCCCGGAGCGGGAAAGTCGACGCTCGTCGACAAGATGGCGGAGACGTACCGCGACCGCGGTGAGACGGTCGGCGTCATCGCCATCGACCCCTCCTCGCCGTTCACCGGCGGGGCGGTGCTCGGCGACCGCATCCGGATGGCCTCGAACGTCGGGGACATGGACGTGTTCTTCCGGTCGATGTCCGCACGCGGCACGCTCGGCGGCCTCTCGACGGCGACGACGGACGCGGTGAAGGCGCTCGACGCGTTCGGGAAGGACCGCATCATCATCGAGACGGTCGGCGCGGGACAGAACGAGGTCGACATCGTCGGTACCGCCGACACCGTCGCGGTGCTCGTCCCGCCGTCGTCCGGCGACGACGTGCAGATGCTGAAGGCCGGCATTCTCGAGATCGCCGACGTGTTCGTCGTGAACAAGGCCGACATGGACGGCGCCGACCGGACGGTCCAGGAGCTCCGGGAGATGATCCACATGCGCAACGACTCGCCGCTCGCGGGCACCGCGGGCCACCACGGGGTCGACGAGTCGGCGATTGGCGACGACACCGGCGACGGCGAGGACGACGACGGGTGGGAGCCACCCATCGTCGAGACGGTCGCGAAGTCAGGCAAGGGCGTCGACGAGTTCCTCGAGACGCTCACCGACCATCGGGCGTGGCTCAATGCGTCCGGCGAACTGGAGTCGCGCACCCGTGAACGGTACGCAGAGGAGATCCGGCGACTACTTCGCGAGGAGGCCGCGGCGCTCGTCGAGACGGAGATCGAGTCACAGGGCGGGCTCGACGAGTACGTCGACGCGGTCGCGGCGCGGCAGACGGACCCCTACAAAGTGACCGACGAGGTCGTGGGGCCGATCCGAGACTGCATCGACGAGGGGTAGCTCAGTCGGCGAGCCGTCCGTGCTCCACCTTCAGACACTTGTCCTGGACGAAGCGGCGTCCCGACGCCTCGACCCGCTCGCCGGCCGCGTCGTCGCGGATGTTCAGCTGGAGCCACACCGTGTCGACGTCGTCGCGACCGAGCACCTCGTCGACGATGCCGGACACCTCCTCGCTCGGCCGGAACACGTCGACGACGTCGACCTCCTCGTCGATTTCCGAGAGGGAATCGTAGGCGCGTTCGCCGAGTACCTCGTCGGTGGTCGGGTTTATCGGAACGATTCGGTAGCCGTGCTCCTGTAAGTACTTCGGGACGCCGTGTGCTGCCTTGCCGGGCGTGCTCGAACAGCCGACCACCGCGATAGTGTCGGCGCGCAGTACCTCTCGGAGCTCGTCGTCGCTGGTGACGGGCATGGGTGGTGAGACGTGACCGGCGAGCAAAAGCGTGGCGCGGCTCAGGGGAGGTTCTCCGTCACCGTCCCGTCTGCCGCCGTCTCGATGACTCCATCGAACAGCTGCGAGAGCGTGTTCATCGTCTGTGAGTCGTGTGCCTCCGGCTCCACCACGAACAGCCCGAGCGTGTCAGCATCCTCGATTCGGGTCGTGAACACGTGGAGAAACCGGAACACGGTCTGGAGGTCGGCGTACATCAGCAACGTCGAGACGGAGACGAAAAGCGATCGGGTGCGTCTCGTCCCCGCGGCGCGAAACTGCTCCAGCAGCTCGGAGAACTTGATGCCGACGCCGGTCATGTCCTCCGGCGAGGCGGCGTACTGGACGAACTCCGTATCCGTGATCGTCCCGTGGCCCTGGTGTTTCGTCACGCAGTCGATGATACCGACAGAGGCATCGTGGCCGAACAGCTCCGGGTGCTCCGTCCGAATCCGGGAGGCGCTGTACTTATTCGACACGATGATCGTGCCCTCGTCGCGCCGAGCACCGGCGTCGAGCAGGTCGTAGCCGATGGCCGTCTTGCCACTCAACGGTGGCCCAGAGAGGAGGAGGTTCGTTCCGGGGGCGACTTCGGTCCCGTCGAACGGGCCACCGAGCTCGTACATCACAGAACACCGTCCGTAGCTCCCACCCGTCGGACGGTCCCACCCATTACCTGATATGGTCCCCGACGCACATTTAGCGTTTTTGTTTGTGTCGGCGACACACACCGGCGGGTCAGACGAATCGACCCACGACGAACGCCGCAGCCGCAGCGAGTTGACCGTACTTGAGCCAGCGTTGTCCCCGCGTCGCGTCCGCGAAGCTCCAGTAGACGGCGACGAGCATCACGGCGTCGGCGACGGCGACCGCGAGCAGATACGCGGCGCCGAAGCCGGCGAACAGGTACGGCGCGGGGCTAGCGAGCACGCCGAGGAAGAGCGCGACGGCCGCGACGCCCAGCGCCGTCCGCTCGCCGTACGCGATGGGAAGCGTCGCGAGTCCCTCCTCGCGATCGCCCGCCACGTCCTCGACGTCTTTCACCACCTCGCGGGCGAACGTCGCGAGCGCGGCGAGTACGAACAGCACGACGACGGCGTCGAGCCGCCCGCCGACGGCCGCTCCCCCGAAGAGAAACGTCGATCCGCCGAGATACGCTACCAGCGCGTTGCCGACGCCGGGGAGCCCCTTGAACAGTTCCGTGTACGCGACGAGCGCGAGCAGGTTCACGACGGCGATGGCGACGGCCAGCGCGGGGAGGGCGAGCGCGAACGCGACGGCCGCGGCGAACAGCCCGCCGGAGAAGGCGAGCGCTCCACGCGGCGAGACCGCTCCCCGTGGGATGGGCCGATCAGGCGCGTTCACGCGGTCGATCTCGCGGTCGAAGTAGTCGTTGATGGCGTTGCCCGCGCCGACCGCGAGCATCGTCGCGAGGACCGCAGCCACGGCGCGTATCGTCGGCGAGGCGTCGACGACGAGCCCCGTCGCGTCACCGCTGCCGGCGACGACCGCACCGATGGCCGTGAGCAGCCCCGCGGAGACGGCGTTTCCAGGCCGTGTGAGTTCGATGAGGCCACGGGCGCGGCGCATGGACGGGGGTGTCACGGGGTCGGCTTCAACGCGTCGGTTGATGGAAGGGCTTTTGAGCGGTAGCCTGCTACGCCGTGGTGAGGGCCCTTAGCTCAGCCTGGACAGAGTGCGTGGCTTCGGACCACGTTGCCGGGGGTTCAAATCCCTCAGGGCTCGCTTCCTGTGAACGCATGTGAGCAGGAGCGACGCCAACGGGATTTGAAGCAGGGAGCGGCTTCGCCGCGACCGTGGTTCACAATCCCTCAGGCCTCGTTCGGCCTGCGGCCGTCTTCTATACACCGGATTCTGGGCTACGGGATGTTGGCCCCGGTGTGCGAAGTGTGGTAACTCGTGAGATTCCCACTTGGTTACTTAACGACGGCCACCCTCAGCGTCACTAATTATGAACGATTCATCTGCGACGATTCGCGTTCTCCACGTCGACGACGAGCCGGATTTTGCGGACATGGCCGCCTCCTTCGTTGAACGGGAGGACGACCACATCACCGTTCACACCGCGACCAGCGCGGCCGCCGGCCTGGACATGCTCAAGGAGGTGACCGTCGACTGCATCGTCTCCGATTACGAGATGCCCGATCAGGACGGAATCGAGTTCCTCGAGACGGTCCGCGACGAGTACCCCGCGCTTCCGTTTATACTGTACACTGGCAAGGGATCCGAGGCGGTCGCGTCGGATGCGATCTCGGCAGGAGTTACAGATTACCTGCAAAAAGAGCGGGGAACCGACCACTACAGCATCCTTGCCAACCGCATCACCAACGCCGTCGAGTCGTACCGGTCACAGCGGCAGTTGGCCGAACGGAACCGGGCTCTCCGCCGCTACAAGCACATGATCAACTCGATGCAGGAAGCCGCCTGCATCTACGACGAGGACGGGCGGTTCGTGGTCGTCAACGAGTACCTGGCCGAGTGGTACGACACCACTCCGGTAGCACTCGAAGGCGACGAGAGCAATCTCATCCCGGCGATCCGGGCACAGACCGACGACGGCGACCCCTATCAGGCCCTGCTCGACGGTCGGCGCGACGAGATTCAGGGCGAGATCGAAGGCGAATTCCCCGGTCACGGTCGCGCGGTGCTGGAGTATCGGTTGACGCCGCTCACGGTCGATGGGGCTGTTGAAGGGGTTGTCAGCGTCGCGCGTGATGTTACCGACCGGAAACGGCGCGAGGAGCGGCTCAAACAGACCACAGCCCGCCTCGAAGCCCTCTTCGAAAACTCGCCCGATATGATCGATATCCATACGGCGGATGGGACGATCGTCGATGTCAACCAGCAGTTCTGCGAGGCGTTCAACCAACCGAAGGACGAACTCGTCGGGCAGCAGGTCTGGGAGATCGATCAGGAAAGAGATGCAGACGAATTGCGGGAGCTGTGGGATGGAATGAACGTCGGAGACCGAATCGAACTCGAAACGGAATTCGAGACCGGTGACGGTACGCGCTTCCCCGTCGAGGTGCATCTCACTCGGCTCCCCGTGGACGGCGGTGACCGGTTCATGGTCGTCTCACGGGACATCACCGAGCGAAAGCAGCGGCTGGACGAGATCAAGACGCTCAAGGAGCGGTTCGAACTCGCAATCGAGGGCGCGAACGTCGGCGTGTGGGACTGGGATATGACGTCCGACGAAGTCGAGTTCAACGAACAGTGGGCCGAGATGCTCGGCTACACGCTCGACGAGCTCGAACCACATCTCCGTACGTGGGAGACGCGCGTGCATCCGGACGATATCGATGATGTCACCGCCGCATTCGATGCACACAGCCAGCAGCAAACGGAGTACTACGACACCGAACACCGAATGCGAACTGCAGATGGTGAATGGAAGTGGATTCGAGATCTCGGCAAGGTCGTCGAGCGAAATGAAGACGGGGAACCGATCCGTGCTGTCGGCATCCACCTCGACATCGATGACTCCAAGCAGTACCAACGAGAGCTCGAACGGAAAACCGAGGAGTTGGAAGAGCTGACGACCCGGCTTGAAGCGCAGTATCAGACCTTATTCGAGGAGGCACCCGTGATGGCGGTCGTCACGCGAGCGGAGGACGGCCGGCCAATTATCGAGGACTGTAACAACCAGTTCGCGGAAACCCTCAAAATCGAACGGGAGGCGCTCGTCGGAACCGACCTCACGGAACTCTACACGCCAGACTCCCGGGAGAGGCTGATCGAGGCTGGTGGATATGAACGGTCTTTGAACGATGAGTTCACCCGAGAGCCCAGGGAGCTGGTGACTGCTGACGGAGAAGTTGTGGAGACGGTGTTGCGGGCGGTTCCACGAAAGGACACAGCCGGTGACGTTATCGGCACGATGGCGATGTACGTCGATATCACGGAGCGCGAAGAGGCGAAGCGGGCGAATGAGCGGCTTGAGGAGTTCGCCAGTATCGTCTCGCACGATCTTCGGAATCCGCTGAGCGTCGCTTCGGGGCGTCTGGAGTTGGCGCGAGAGGACTGTGAGAGCCCACACCTGGCGGCTGTTGCGCGAGCACACGAGCGGATGGAGACTCTCATTGAGGATCTCCTCACGCTAGCCCGTGAGGGAGAGAGTGCGACTGAAACGAAACCAGTTGAACTCGCAGCCGTCGTTGCAGAGTGTTGGGAAACGGTGGACACGGGCGAGGCCTCGCTTGCGCTCGAAACTGAGCAAACGATAGTGGCTGATGAAGTTCGGCTTAAGCAACTATTCGAGAATCTCATTCGAAACGCGGTCGAACACGGTGGCAGTGCCGTGACGGTAACCGTCGGTGAACTCGAGAAGGGGTTCTACATCGAGGATACTGGCCCCGGGATTCCGGACGCAGACGTTGAGACCGTGTTTGAGGTGGGGTATTCAACGAATGCGGAGGGAACCGGGTTCGGACTGAGTATTGTCCGGCAAATCGCCGAGGCCCACGGATGGGACCTCCACGTTACGAGGGGCTCGGTAGGTGGCGCACGCTTCGAGATTACAGGCGTTGAGTTCGCGGCTGAATAGTTTTCGGGGTTGCAGAGATACAAGGAGAATGCCTGACCCTTTAGGGTCAGGATGAATCCGACACTGCTCTCCACGAACCACCGACGATAGTATGGCCTGATATTCCAACAGATTATTCAGCAGGCACACATAATTACAACTGTAATGGTCACGGTGACTGTCACCGCGAAGTTCCACAACCCATCCCTCTCACGACGGAAAGAGTGGCAACGCGCCTCTCGCCTCTACCGTGATACCAAGCGGTTCTGCATCGACGGGTGGGAGAACGGCGACTTCGACAAGTCCGTGACCACAGCCAGCATCGACAACGGTCTCTACTCGGCCATCCAGAACCAAGCCATCCGAGAAGCGAAATCCGACCACACCAAGGACGGAGAGGTTCGCTACCGAGAGAGTCAACCGTTCGCCGTCAACAACCAGAACTGGGAACTCGACACAACCGAGAACGCCACGGTCGTCGTCGGCTTCCCGTGCGTCTCTCAATGGTGGTACACCCCGATAGAGGTGTACGACGATATAGCCGACCCCGTAGGTCGACTGGTCGAGGGTGACGCTGACAAGACCCGCCTACAGGTCTACCGTCGTGACGACGACTGGTACTGTACGTTCAATATCGAGTACGAGACGGAGCCGACGGGCGAGACGCCCATCGGTGTCGATATTGGTGAACGGCACATCCTCGCTGCAACCGCGTATGGCGAGGACGAGTCGATGCTGGTGTCTGGTGGTGAGGCGAAATACGTTCGACGCAAATATCGTTCCCTCCGCGATTCGCTCTCGGAAGCGGGTGCGCTTCGCGCACGTAACCGCGTGGGTGACAAAGAACAGCGTCGAATCACCGACTTGAACCACAAACTCTCCCGTCGTCTCATCACGTTCGCGGAACAATTCGAGAATCCGGTCATCAAACTGGAAGACCTCGAAGGCATCCGCAAGAACAGTTCGTGGTCGGGCGTTCACTCGTGGCACTTCGACCAACTCCAACAGTTCATCACCTACAAGGCCGAGCGTGCCGAAATTCGAGTCGAGAAGGTCGACCCGTACAAGTCGAGCCAGACCTGCTCGGCGTGTCGGTCGCTCGGCAGCCGTGATGGCGACCACTTCTCTTGTGAGGACTGCGACCGTGGACGCCACGCCGACCTGAACGCTTCGGAAGAACTTGCACAACGGGAGGGAGAACCATGCACGGCGTAGCAGTTCGGCTGACGCGAACCGTGCTACCTCGCTGGTTGAACAGCCAACCGTCTTCGACGCCCGCTGGATGCGGGGAGGAAGGCCCCATTGACAGGGCTGTACGCGCTGGAACGCACACCGTTGGTCACAACTCGGTGGCGACCGTCGACGTTCCACGCGAAAGCGTACTTGAGAACCGAGGAAACGCGCAACCTGAATATCCACTTCGTGGATTCCTGCGTCTTTAGGCGCAGGAGGATGTCAAGCCAGACGGCGACCGACTGCTCTACACCGATCCGGAAGCAGCAACTGAAGAGGTTCTGAGCTACCACGAGTTCGACCGGACTGAGGGAGCGAGCATCACCTGCGACATCTCGCCGAGACAACTCCGGGTGACACTGGACGCGAACGATGGGACGCACCTCGAACTGCAAGCGACTGCTGGCCAAACCTTTGGCACACGGGTGCTGAACACCGTGATCGCGCTCACGCCGGCTGCAGTTCTGCAGAGCCGGCTGGGAACGACCATCAGCACCGTCTCGCTCAACCTGCTGTTGGACGTCAACGGCCTGCAAGTCGCCGGGCGAACGGAAACCGACCGCCGCTTCCGGCTGGATGCCGACCGCCTCCACCAGATTACGGACGCGTCAGCAACCCTGGACGGGAACGACCTCGGGAGTCTCGCACCGCCCACGCGCCCGATCGAGTTCGGAGACGCGAAAACCACCGCCGACGCGTTGTACATCCCCGGCACACTGCAGTTGGAACGATTCAGCTAAGCGGCGCAGTGAGGACAGAGTTGCCTGGCGAGCGTCAAGTGCTGGTGTCTCTGTGTGTCGTCTGCACCACGAGCAGAGCCAAAGTGCAACGAGAGGAGACATCGGTCAATACAGGGTGTGCACGGATCACCACGTCCGCGCGAGCGGAGCAGGCGTGGGTCACCGAGAGCGAGACCGACGGCCGGGCCGTCGACCCTTCGTCTCCGACCGTTTCCAACAAGGGCGAGTTCGAGCAAACGCACTACACCAGCCGGTACGTCGCCACTGAGGTCAGTAGGTCCGCAGTGGCTGCCCGAGAATCTCAAAAGTTTCGCTGGCACGATATTCCAGTGGTGACTTCCTCCCCACCCTACTCGCTCGCTTTCGCTCGCTCCTCGAGGGTGGGGCTTCCTGTTTCCACGACGCACTGTGCAGGCACCGAACTGGTCCCCGTAGGGAGCGCAGTCTCCGCAGGCGTTGATTCGGGACAGCCCGTCCCTACTTCCTTGAGCCCCCGCACCAGAATATTGTAGGCCGCATTCGCATCCCTGTCCGCCGTGAATCCGCAAGCGGGACAGGAGTGTTCGCGTACCCACAACGGCTTGTTCGTCTCGACACCGCATGCCGCACACTCCTTGGTCGTCCCTGCTGGGTCGACCGTGACGAAGTGCGTTCCTTCGCGGTCGCACTTGTATTCGAGCATCGAAAGGAACGTTCCCCACGCTGCTCCGGCCCGGTTGCGGGAGTTACCTGGGAGTTCGACCAAGCCCTTCGCGTCGAGGTTTTCGACGGCCACGAGGTCGTACTCCCGAGCGTAGTACGCCGAGAGCTTGTGCAAGAAGTCGCAGCGCTTCCGTTTCAGGTCGGCGTGACGCCGGGCGACGGTCTTGCGTTGGTCGTCCCAGTTGTTCGACCCGTGTTCTTTCCGCGAGAGGTTGCGCTGGGCGCGTTCCAGTCGCTCGCGTTCGTCGCTGAGGTCCGGCGACTCGACGGCGGTGCCGTCAGTGTCGTGGGCGTACTTCAGGATACCCACGTCGAGACCCACTACGTCGGTGAGTTCGTCGGATTTCTCGGGCCGGTCGTCGGGCGTTTCGACGCCGAGGACGGCGTACCAGTTCCCGGTTGGTTCCTGCTTGACCGTGACGGTCTTGATCGTCGCCTCATCGGGAAGATCACGGTGGAAGGTGAGCGGAATCGTGCCGAGTTTCGAGAGGCGCAATCGCGTCCGACCACTCGTATCCTTGAGTTCGAAGCCGGATTGACTGTATGTGAAACTTCGGTACTCGCCCGGACCCTTCCAATTGAGGGTGCCGACACGGTAGCCGTTGTCTTTGCGACCGCGAAGGGTCGAGAGGTTGTCGTACAACCGCTGAACGACTTTCTGAAGGACTTTCGAATGAACTTGTTTGAGGTCGGTCCACCAGTCCTTCAGCTCCGGCAGACGCTTCTGTTCTGAGTAGGCCGAGGTGTCGTCTACGCGGTTCAGTCGGTGGAGAAAGTGGTTGTAGACCTGCCGGCAGGTGTCGACTGTCCACGCTAACCGTTTTGCAAGGGCGTCGGACGGATTGAGCCGATACCTGTAGTTGTAGTTCATGGGCTACTCGTCTGAGCCACGGTCGGACACACGAACGACCTTTACGTCCTCGCCGAGCCACCGTTTCGGGACGTAGACATGAGCGCCGTTGCCGGTGGGTTTCACGTCGCGGTCCACGACTTCGTGGCCGTCGATTTCGAACTGGCCCATACACCACGTATAGACTGAGTAGGGACATAAGCGTTTACCGCACGTGGCCCTGCGGACCGGCTGTATCGCATGTAATCGAACGAGTCGGCCTCGAACGACAGCTGCTGTGCATCCATCTGTTTCAGTTCGACGGAACGACCCAATTCGGTCGCCACCTCGCGTGCTCTCGCGAGCATATCCGGACTGATGTCGACACCCACGACCGCCGCAGACTCCGGGACGTGTCCGAAGTTCCGCCCGGTGCCACACGCAACGTCGAGCACCCGCCCGTCGACGTCGCCGAACTGCTTCCGACGAGTTCGGTCCGCAAGACGCCGTTTGAGCCAGTGCATCTCTTCGATAGTGTCCGCCTCCTCCTCGTCGTAGGCGTCTCTGATCTCCTCGGGCGATTTCCCCGGCCACCGTTCGAGTTCGCTCGGCTCCCCCGGCATATCCAACCGTCGTCAACCGAGAACGGAGGTTTATTGCTTCGCGAACGGGAGAGGCTCGCCGCAAGAACGCCCGCACGGACTCCTCTGTGTACCATCTGGGTCGATGATCGACAACTGGCCCCCGCTACCCGAACACCCTTCCTCGACCACCGATACGTACCACCCGTGAATCTCGACACGTATCTCGTGACCGACGACGGGCTGTCCGGCAACCGCTCGACGCTCGAGGTCGTCGAGGCCGCCATCGCGAGCGGTATCGACGTCGTCCAGCTCCGCGAGAAGGGGACGAGCGCGCGGTCGCGATACGAACTCGGGCTGGAGCTGCGTGAGACGACCCGGGAGGCCAGCGTGACGCTCATCGTCAACGACCGGGTCGACATCGCCGCAGCCGTCGACGCCGACGGCGTCCACCTCGGCGACGAGGACCTGCCGGTTGCCGCGGCGCGCGAACAGCTCGGTCCCGACGCGATAATCGGCCGGTCGGTGTCGACCATCCAAGCCGCCCGGGCAGCCGAACGGGCAGGTGCCGACTACCTCGGCGTCGGCGCCGTCTTCGCGACCGACTCGAAGGACACCGAGGCGGCACAGTCGGAGCTCGGCGTCGAACGCGTGCGGCGCATCGACGAAGCGGTTGACGTGCCGTTCGTCGCAATCGGTGGCGTGACGCCCGCGAACGCGAGCGACGTCGTCGCGGCCGGCGCGGACGGCGTCGCGGTCATCTCGACCATCGCGGCTGCGGACGACCCCGAAACTGCGACGCGTGAACTACACGAGGCCGTGGCGGCGGGAAAGGAGTCGCGGACCGGCGACCGAACCGACGGCCACAACGGCTAAGCGCTCGCCGGGAGAGCGTCCGCCAATGGCTCCAGCCGATAACCTCGTCGTGCTCGTCGTCAGTCTGCTCGTAGGCGGCGTCGGCATCTACGTCGGTGCGAGCGTGCTCGCGTCCGCTCGCAGCTACACTCACGCCGTCCTGACGGCCGGCATCGGCGCGGTCGTCTGGACGGTCGTCGGCGGGCTGTTCGGCGGCATCCCGCTCCTCGGCCCCGCGCTGACGCTTTTGGCGTATCTGCTCGTCATCAAGTGGCGCTACGGCGTCGGCTGGCTACTCGCGGGTGGTATCGCGCTCGTTGCGTGGGTCGCGGCGCTCGTCGTGCTGTCGCTGCTTGCGAGCGTCGGCGCAACCGATCTCTCCGCGGTCGGCATCCCTCGCGTTTAGAGCTCTTCGCGGACGAGCCGCGACGCCTGTTCGATGGCACCGACCGAGGAGAGGTGGGCGGCGCCGACGGTCGCCTTCGCGACGCGAGCGGCCCGCCCACGGAGAACGGACGGGCCGACCTGCGCGACCGCGCCGTCGCCGACGGTGACGACCCAGCCGAGCGAGTCGAACGTGTAGCGGTCGAGCGACGGCTCGAACCCGTCGCAATCGCCGAAATCGTGGTCGGCGAGCGCCGCGATGTTTGCCGCGGCGACTGTCGCCTCCCGGAGCGCAGTCTGCGCGCTCGCCGGGACGGCCGTTCCCTCACTGTCGACGACGCGGGCTGCGTCGCCGACGAGGAACGTGCCGTTCGACTCGCGGAGCGTCGAGCGGGTCTCCGGCCGGTTGCCGGCGAGCGCGTTCGAACCGCGGATGCCACCGGTCCAGACGAACCCGTCGTACGCGAGCCGCTCGCCCGACTCGAGGTCGATTCCGGCGGCGTCTGCGCCGGCCACGGCCGCTCCGGTTCTGACGTCGACCTCCCGGTCGTCGAGCTCCTCGCGGACGGCGCGCTGGAACGCGTCGTCGAACCCGGGCGCGACGCTGTCGGCCATCTCCAGCAGGAGGACGTCGGCGTCGTACCCCTCCTCGTCGGCGACCGCGGCGAGCTCGCCGGCGACCTGTATCCCCGACAGGCCCGCCCCGCCGACGACGAACCGGCCGCCTTCGCTTGCGTGAAACCGCGACCGGATGCGGTCGGCGTGTTCGAGCCGTTTCAGCGGCACGGCGTGCTCCTCGACGCCCGGCAGGTCGTAGAAGGCCGTCTCGGCGCCGAGACACACTGCCGCGTAGTCGTACGAGAGCGTTTCGCCCGAGGCCAGGTCGGCCGTGCCCGCCTCGCGGTCGATCTCCTCGACGCGGTCCTCGACGAACGTCGCGTGATCCAGAACCTCACGGAGCGGGACGCGGATCGTCTCTTCGATGGCCGGGCGGCGGATCGCCCGGTGGAGCTCGTGTTGGACGAGATGGTACGGCTCGTCGTTGACGAGCGTCAGCTCTGCCGCGTCGGGAAGCGTGCGCTCGAGCTCGCGAACGACGGTCAGGCCGGCGTATCCCGCGCCGAACACGGCGACGTGCATACCAGACGTTTGGCCGCCGGGCGTTTGAGTGTGCTGTAACCGGTCGAGGCAGCCGTGGGACGACCCACGCGGCCGACTCCGGTCTCAGAACAGTGCGGCCGACTCCGGTCTCAGAACAGTGCGACCGACTCGTCGAGGAGTTCGGCCGGGCCACCGACCTCCCAGACGCGAGTGGGGACGAGCTTCGATATCTCGGCTTCGACCCGGTCGACGTGTTCGGCCGTCGTGTTGACGTACGTCGACGCGCCGGTGTCGGTAGAGAAGTAGACCGGAACGCTCTCCTCGCGGAGATCGCGAACGGCCTCGAACACCTCCAGCGTCTCCGGCTGCCAGTACACCCACCCCGCGGGCCCAGTCATCGTGGTGGCGGCGAGCGACAGCGAGTCGTGTTCAGCGAGCTCGAACGCCTCGCCGAAGTCCCCGCGGGCGAGCGCGTCGCGCATGTCCGCGATCTGTCCGTGAATGTGTGCGAGCCGCGCCTCGAACATGTGGGAGTCCGCGGCCTCCTCGTGGGCCTGCTCCGTGTGTTTGAACGCCGGCACCTCGGCTGCGACGACGCGGAGCTCGTCCTCAAGGGGCGTCTCGATGCGGTGGGCTCGACAGTCCGCGTCGTTCATCCCGGCGTCGAGCTGCGAGAAGGCGCCAGTGACCGCGCGCGCCGCGGACGAGGAGCCACGGCGGGCGACCGTGGATATTTCTGGCCGCGTCATATCGAGGCCGGCCGCGTCGACGAGCGCCATCGCAGCGGCGGCGAAGCCGGACGACGAGGAGCCGAAGCCGATGTTCGTCGGGAAGTTGTTCTCCGAGTGGAAGCGGACGGCGTGGTCGACGTCGGCGAGTTCGCGGACGTGGTCGACGACGGCCTCGATTCGCTCGCGACCGCGACCAGTCACCGCTTCTCCGTCGACGACGAGCTCGTCAGCGGCGAGCGACGGGTCGAACTCGGCGGTCGTCTTCGAGTGTGAGGGAGCGGTGCAGACGCTGATGGAGTCGTGGTACGGAAGTCGCAGCTCCTCGTCGCGCATCCCGTGGTACTTCACGAGCCCCTGGATCGGGTGGGCCTTCGCGGTCGCCTTCATGGCCGACACGGCGACCGTAGGCGGCATAAAGTCCCCGACCTCGCCGGCCGGCACACGGACGCGCCTGCCGCCGAGACGGCCACCGACGAGGCTTTGAGGGAGCCGCCCCGAACGCTGGTAATGGCAAACGCGGATGCGGACGTCACGGCGAGCGAGGCGTCGAAGGCCAGCCCGTGGCCGCTGTTCGTCGCACTCGGGCTCGCGGTGGGCGAACTCGGCATCTTCATGGGACTGTACCCGGTCGCCGTCGGCGGGCTGTTGCTGTTCGTCGGGAGCGTCGCCGGCATCGTCCAGGAGGCCGGTTACAGCGAACGGCCGTGGCGACTGCTCGGCGCGCTCGGCGCGCTGCTCGTCGTCGTCGGGCTGTGGGTCGTGACTACCCAGACCGGTGTCGACACGACTGCCGTCGCCGCGGCAGTCGACGGCGCCGACACCATCGTCCTCCGCGGCTTCTCCATCGCCGCAGCGGGCGTCATCGCCCTCACCGGGAGCGCAGCGGGGCGGTTCGTCGTCGATGACGCCCCCGCGGTGTGAGGCTCGCGGCGACGTCCGGACGGAACCCGTAACCTCTTAATCGCGCTGGTGTAACGTCCAACCATGTCATCACGGACGTTCGACCGGGAAACGCTCCTCGACCTGGTCGTCAACGCCATCCCGCTGGCGATGATGGCCTTCTTTATCGTCCTGTTCGCGGCGTTCAATCCGTTCGGCGCCAACTTGGCGAATCAGGCCATCCAGTTCAGCATCGTCATCATCACGTTCGGCGCGCTGTTCGTCCTCACCTACTACTCCGGGCGCGCGATCTCGAACGCCGAGGCCGAACTCGAAGCACGGGAAGCCGGCGCGGCGGGCGAGGCAGAGGAGCCAGCAGTCGAGGCGTCTGCGGACGAGGACGCGTCCGCGCTCCCCGGCGACGACGCGAACTGACGACCATTACCCCGGCGCCCGCCCGGACGGACGCCGGGAACACAACCTTTCTTATGACCCAGTCCTGATGGGTGGATATGGCAGGAGAACAGCTTGCGCTAACCGTTCTCATGGGGGTCTTCCTGGTGGGCGTCGTCGCTCTGCTCTCCCGGATGGAGGACCTGCGCACGTACACGCCGCTGGCGGGCGGAAGCGCCGGCTACGGCGACGAGACGAGCACCGCACACAAGCCGTCGGGGCTGATCCGCTGGCTCACCACGGTCGACCACAAAGACATCGGCATCATGTACGGCCTCTACGCCGTCATCGCGTTCGTCTGGGGCGGACTGGCGGTCATGCTGATGCGGGTCGAGCTCGCGACGCCCGCGATGGACGCGCTCGCCGGCATGGGCGGCGCGAACTTCTACAACGGCCTACTGACGAGCCACGGCATCACGATGCTGTTCCTGTTCGGGACGCCCATCATTGCGGCGTTCTCGAACTACTTCATCCCGCTGCTCATCGGCGCGGACGACATGGCGTTTCCGCGGGTCAACGCCATCGCGTTTTGGCTGCTGCCGCCCGCGGCGCTGCTCATCTGGGCCGGCTTCTTCCTCGCGCCGCTGACCGGCGGTGCGGTCGAGGCCGCCGCGACGTCGTGGACGATGTACACGCCGCTGTCGGTCGAACAGGTGAATCCGGGCGTCGACATGATGCTGCTCGGCCTCCATCTCTCCGGCGTCTCCGCGACGATGGGCGCGATCAACTTCATCGCGACCATCTTCACCGAGCGCGACGGCGACGTGACGTGGGCGAACCTCGACATCTTCTCGTGGACCATTCTCACGCAGTCGGCGCTCATCCTGTTCGCGTTCCCGCTTTTGGGAAGCGCGCTCATCATGCTGCTGCTCGACCGGAACTTCGCGACGACCTTTTTCGCCGTTGAGGGCGGCTCGCCGATCCTCTGGCAACACCTGTTCTGGTTCTTCGGCCATCCCGAGGTGTACATCCTCGTCCTCCCGCCGATGGGGCTCGTCTCGTGGATTCTGCCGAAGTTCTCCGGGCGCAAGCTGTTCGGCTACAAGTTCGTCATCTACTCGACGCTCGCGATCGGCGTGCTCTCCTTTGGCGTCTGGGCACACCACATGTTCTCGACGGGCATCGACCCCCGCGTCCGCGCCAGTTTCATGGCCGTCTCGCTCGCCATCGCCATACCATCGGCAGTGAAGACGTTCAACTGGATTACGACGATGTGGAACGGGAAGCTCCGGCTGACGACGCCGATGCTGTTCTGCATCGGCTTCGTCGCCAACTTCGTCATCGGTGGAATCACGGGCGTCTTCCTCGCCTCCATCCCCGTCGACCTCGTGCTCCACGACACCTACTACGTCGTCGGTCACTTCCACTGGATCGTGATGGGGATGATCACCTTCGCAGGCTTCGGTGCCATCTACTACTGGTACCCTATCGTCACCGGGAAGATGTACCAGAAGACGCTCGCGAAGTGGCACTTCTGGCTCTCGGAGGTCGGCGTCGTGGTGACGTTCTTCGGGATGCTCATCCTCGGCTACCTCGGGATGCCGCGCCGCTACGCCACCTACGAGTTCAACGCCGCCATCGCGCCGCTGGCCGAGGTGACCACCGTCCACCAGATCACGACCGTCGGCGCGTTCATCATCATGTTCGCCCAGATTATCTGGGTGTGGAACATGGTGCAGTCGTACATCGAGGGCCCCGAGGTCGAGGATGGCGACCCGTGGGACCTCAAGGAGACCGGACAGCACTCCCGGGAGTTCCAGTGGTTCGAGGACCAGCTGACGCTCGACGACGGCGACGACGCGCCCGCGCTGGCCGCCGACGGCGGCGAGGGCGACGAGGAGAACCTGCTCACGGACGGCGGCGAACAGCTCGAATCGGCGGTGCGTCGCGTCGACGAGTAGCCGTCCCGACCCGGAGCCGTCCGCACTCTTTCTCCGCAGTTGGTGCCGAGGTCAGTTCACGCCCGTGACGACGAGCACGATTCCGGTGAGAAACATGAGTCCTGCGATACCTGCGAGCACGCCGAACAGCGCCTCCTTCTCTGTCATACGTCTCGTTGGACGCTCGCGGACAAAAGCCTAATCTTCGCACCGACCCGAGTGTGGCCGTGAGCGAAAGCGAGGTTCGAGGCGGACGGCAGCTCGTCGTGACGATCTACGTCGCCATCGTGCTGCTCACGGCAGTGATCGGCTTCGTCCTCGGAGCCATCGCCCCGCAGGGGCTCGACCCGGAGCTGTTCGGCGTGATACAGCTCCCGCCGACCCCTGTCGGAACGGCGGTGTACGGCGCCGTGACGATCGGCGTGCTGCTCGGCGTGTTGCTGCTCGGCGTCGTCTACGTCTCGGAGCGGTACGACGACGCCGAGCCTGGGAGCTAGCCTATCCCTCGCCAACCATCCGGTCTTCGTCTTCCCACTCCTCCTGCCGGAGTTCGAACTTCTGTATCTTCCCGGTCGCCGTCGTCGGGAGTTCGGCGACGAACTCGAAGCGGCTGACGACCTTGTAGCTGGCGAGCTGCTCGCGCGTGAACGCCTGCAGCTCCTCGGCAGTCACGCCAGGGTCGTCGGGGTCGCCGGTCGGAACGACGAACGCCTTCGGCGTCTCGCCCCACTTGTCGCTCGGCGACGGAATGACGGCCACGTCCTCGACGTCGGGGTGGTCGAACAGCGTGTCCTCCAGCTCCAGCGAGGAGATGTTCTCGCCGCCAGAGATGATGATGTCCTTCTTGCGATCCTGGATGGAGATGGCACCGTGTTCGTCCATCGTCGCGAGATCACCCATGTGGTAGTACCCCTCGACGCGGTCGGTGAACGCCTCCTCGGTCGCCTCCGGCTTGTTCCAGTAGCCGTCCATCACCTGGTTGCCCCGGACGACGATCTCGCCGATGGTCTGCCCGTCGCGGGCCACGTCGTTGCCGTCCTCGTCGACGACGCGGACCTCCGTGCCGAGATAGCCGATTCCTTGCTTCTTCTTGAACTCGAACCGACCCTCGTTGTCGGCGTCGAAGAAGCGACGCGCGTCCGAGGTAGTGATGAGCGGCCCGGTCTCCGTCGCGCCGTACACGTGTTTGAGATGCCAGCCGAAGTCGTCTTCGACCCCGCGGATAGTCGCCTCCGGCGGCGCTGCGCCGGCCGTTGCAGCGCGGACGGGACCGTCGCCGCTCGTCGGCCCGCCGTGCTCGTCGTGGTAGTCGAGCAGGGCGTTCAACACGGTCGGGGCGGCACAGAAGTAAGAGACGTCCTCGGTTCGGATCGCCTCCATCGCGGTCTCGGCGTCGAATCCGCGCGTGCAGACGTGTTTCGCCCCCATCCCAGTGATGGCGTAGATGTGGCCCCAGCCGTTGACGTGGAACATCGGCAATGTCCACAGGTAGACGTCGTCGTCGCGAATCTCCTGGTGTGCGGCGACGAGATACGCGTGCAGCGTCTCCGACCGGTGGGTCCGCATCACGCCCTTCGGGTCGCCAGTCGTCCCCGAGGTGTAGTTGATGGTGATAACCTCGTCTTCGGCCATCTCGGGTCGCTCGTGGTCGCCCGCGTCGTGGATGGCTGCCTCGAACGACTCCCACTCCCCTTCGACGGCGTCCGGGTCGTTCGTGATGAACGTCGAGGTGGGCACCTCCTCGCGGATCGCTTCAATTTTCTCCGCGTACTCGTAGTCGGCGTACACCACATCCACCGCCGCGTCCGAGAGGATGTACTCGTAGTCGTCGGGAGTGAGTCGGTAGTTCAGCGGCGTGTGAACGGCACCGATCTGCATGATGCCGTACGCCGCCTCCAGATGGTAGTGCGTGTTCGGGTCGAGCACCGCCACGCGGTCGCCCTTTTCGACGCCGCGCTCCTGGAGTGCTCCCGAAACCCCGTCGACCCGGTCGCCCAACTCGTCGTAGCTGTACCGCGTCCCGTCGGTCCCGACGACCGCCTCCTGGTCGCCGTAGTGGCGTCGGGCACGGTCGAGAAACTCCGTCACCAGCAGTGGCTTTTGCATGTAATCGTAGACAGGCAGTGCCCCCGAATAAGGGGTGAGGCTACTTACAAAATTATCCGTGAACGTTTAGCGGGTGCCGCCCCTCCGGCCGATATGTGGCGTCGGCTCCTCGTCTGTCTTCTCCTCGCGACTGCGGGCTGTAACACGCCTGGCGGCAGCGATGCGGGTGCACAGACGCCGACCGTGACGCCCGTGCCCGTTCCGGCAGAGGAGACGCTGGCGCCCGGAGTCACCCACGAAGGAGTGACGAATCCGCGGGCGCTTGCCGACGCACACGCCGACGTGATCGCTGAGCCCTCGTACCGGCTCACCGTGAACCGGACCGTCCGCGACCCAAACGGAACGGTCCGTGAGCGGCTCACGCTCGACCTTGCGCTCGCGTCTGACCGCGCCTATCTCGTCGACACCGCGACCGCCGGCCAGGATGCGCCCGTGTTCTTGGGCACCCCGCCCGCGAGCGCGACGTTCTGGTCGAACGGCTCGACGTACGTCCGGAAACTGACGCGAGACGATCGGACGACGTACAACCAGTTCACTCCCGTCGAGGGGGCCGGCACGTGGCGGTACTGGGCACAGACGGTGCCGTTCGGCGGCGGACGGGCCACGCCGCAGGCGTTTCTGACGCGGACGTTCCGCGCGGTCGACACGACGGTCGTCGGGCGAGCGGCCGCGAACGGTACGACGGCCTACCGGCTGCGGGGGAACGCGACGACGGAGCGGCTCGAAGAGGGGATAGCCGACCCGCGGAACGTCTCGTTGACCGCGACGGTGACGGACGAAGGACTCGTGCGGTCGCTGTCGTTGCAGTACGTCGGAACGATAGACGGCGAACGGGTAATCGTGACGCGGACGGTTGCGTACCGCAACGTGGGAGCGACGACCGTCGAGCGGCCGTCCTGGTTCGACAGCGCCGTAGACTAATCGGTCGTCTCCGCCTCTCCGAACGCGTTCTCGAACATGTCTGCGAGCTGTGTCGGCGAGCGTCGCCCCTCGATCGCCTCGACGAACGAGCCGTCGGCGAAGGTGAGCGTCGCGGGCGCGGCGTCCACGTCGAACTCCCGTCGGAACTCGGCGACCGACTCGCCGTCGACGCCCGCGAACGCAACGCGGTCGGGCGCGACCGAGCGAATCTCGTCGAGCGCCTCTTTCATGTCGTCGCAGGGGTCACAGTGGAGCTTCCAGACGATGACCACGGCGTCCGGGTTGTCGTCGAGGAACAGCTCGTAGTCGTCGTCCGTCAGCTCCGGCATCGACTCCGGCACCGGCGAGGTCGGCGCCACGTCCGACACCATCGCGGCCATCTGAACGAGCACCGTCGGGGTCGGCGGGTCGTCGAGATACGACCGGAGCGCGAGATACGCGACGAGCTCGTCGCGCGTGACGCCCAGCTCTGCGGCCTGGGCCTCCGCATCCTCGACGGAGAGGTCGAACAGCTCCGCGAGCGTCTCGTAGAAGCGCTCGTCTGACGAGTCGGCGTAGCTGTCCCGGTAGATACCGCGAGTGCCGTCGAACGACTCCGTGACTGCGACGCTCCCGTCGGTCTCCTCGACGAACACGTCGGCGTCGAGCAGATACTCGTAGCGTGCCTCAGAGTCGGTTGCGAGTTCCGACATCTCAGACACCCAGATACCGCTGGCGGGTCTCTTCGTCGTTGCGGAGCGTCTCGGACGCCCCCTCGAAGACGATCTCGCCCTGGTCCACGATGTAACACCGGTCGGCGATGGTTATCGCAGCGGCGGCGTTCTGTTCGACCAGCAGTACCGTCGTCCCCTCCTCGTTGATGCGGTGGATCGCGTCCTCCACGTCGTCGATGATCTGTGGCGCGAGCCCCTCGTACGGCTCGTCGAGCATCAACAGCTTCGGGTTCTGCCGGAGCGTCCGGGCGATGGCGAGCATCTGCTGTTCCCCGCCGGAGAGCGTCCCCGCGAGCTGGTTCTGTCGCTCGTCGAGCCGGGGGAACGCGTCGTACACCTCCGAAAGCGGCCGAGTGTCGGGTATCTCCCCGAGCGAACGGCCGAACAGGTTCGAGCTGTTGCGCGACACCTCCGCCAGGTGGAGGTTCTCCTCGACGGTGAGGTTCGGGAACACCCGCCGTTCCTCGGGAACGAGCCCGATGCCCGCCATCGAGACGTCCTCCGTGTCGCGGCCGGTCATCCGCTCGCCCTGGAACCTGACCTCTCCCTCGCGGACTTCAGGCGGTGTCGCGCTGGCGACGGCACGCAGCGTCGTCGTCTTGCCGGCGCCGTTGCGTCCCAGGAGCGCACACACTTCGCCCTCCTCGACGGACAGCGAGAGGCCACGCAGGATGTGGCTCTCTCCGTAGTAGGCGTCCACGGAGTCGACCTCGAGCAGGCTCACGCGAACCACCCCCGGTGGTGAGCGGGAGTAGACCGGCCGAAGCCCGTGAGGGACCGTCCGGACGAACTCACAGCTCGACACCCCCGAGATACGCCTCTTGGACGTCGACGTCGCCCTGTACCTCCTCGGGCGGGCCGTCGGCGATGATCGATCCGCGGTTGAGGACGGCGATGCTGTCTGCGATGCTGAAGATGATCTCCATGTCGTGTTCCACGAGCACGATCGTCAAGCCGAGTTCGTCCTGGAGCCGTTCGACGAGGTCGACGGTGGCGTTCGTCTCGTCGGGAGACATCCCGGCGGTCGGCTCGTCCATGAACAGCAGTTCTGGCTCCGCAGCCAGCGCGATGGCGATCTCCAGCCGGCGCTTGTCGCCGTACGGGAGACTCGCCGCCTCCGTCTCGGCGACGCCGAGCAGATCGACGGCGTCGAGCATCCGGGTCGCGATCTCGTCGACGCCGGAAAACGAGCCACGGTGTTTGAAGAAGTTGAACTGGAAGGAGCCGTGTTCGGCTGCGAGCGCGGCGATCTGAACGTTCTCGCGGACCGTCATCGACGGGAAGATCGAGGCCGTCTGGAACGACTTGCTGATACCCGTCTGGACGACCTGATGGGGCTCGTACCCCGTGATGTCGTCACCGTCGAAGCTAACCGACCCTTCGGTGGGGTCCAGCAGTCCGGTGACGAGGTTGATGAACGTCGACTTGCCAGCCCCGTTCGGGCCGATGATGGCCTTCGTCTCGCCGCGCTCGACGGCGAGGTCGACGTGGTCGACGGCAGTGAGTCCGGCGAACCGCTTCGTCAGCCCGCTGGTTTCGAGCAGCGACATCAGGGCTCACCTCCGTCGTCGTCGGCCGCACCACGCCGGACCAGTCCGACGAGGTCGCTCAGCGCGCCGTAGATGCCGCGCGGGAACACCCACACGATGAAGACGAACACGGCACCGAGGATCAGCCGCCACAGTGAGCCGACCGAGCCGATGACCGGCAGCGAGAGGCCCGGGATGACGTTCGCGATGTACTCGAACGTGAGCGCGCCGAACACCGGCGCGACGAGCGAACCGGTGCCCCCGAGCACGGTCATGATGACGAAGTCGCCCGATTGAATCCAGTAGTAGCCGGTGTTCGGGTGGATGTACGCCTCGTGCATCACGAACAGTGCGCCTCCGAGGCCGGCGAACGCGCCGGAGATGACGAACGCCATCAGCTTGTACCGGAACACGTTCAGTCCGACGAACTCGACGCGCTGTTCGTTCTCGCCGAGCGCCTCGAAGATGAGACCGTACGGGGAGTTGATGACGCGGTTCGCGACGGCGAGCGCACCGAGGAACAGCACGGCGACGAACACGTACTCGATGCTCTCGAGGAACGGGAGCGACGTACCGAGGTCGGCAACGCCGAACAGGTCGCCGACGTTCACGTCGCTGTACCCGTTGTCCCCGCCGGTGAGCGGCGCTCCCGGCCCGAGCGCGAAGAAGTACAGCATCTGCCCGAACGTCAGCGTCAGCACCGCGAAGTAGACCCCGGACCGCCGGATCGACAGGAAGCCGATCGGCCACGCCAGCAGCGTCGCCAGCACGGTTCCGAACAGCAGCATCAGGATCGGACTTCCGGACACCTGTGCCGAGAAGATGCCGGCGCCGTACGCGGCCGTCCCGAAGAACGCCGCGTGGCCGAACGAGAGCAGGCCGGTGTAACCGAGCAACAGGTTGAACCCGATGACGATGATGCCGTAGATGAGCACCAGCGACGGGAGCCCGGAGTAGCCGCCGATACTGAAGTCGGTGACGAACACGCCGAGAACGCTGCCGACCGCGAGCGCACCAGCGCCGATGACGGCCAGCCGTTCGAGGAGCGCTCGCGGAAACACCTTGTTCAGAACGCTCGCGGCGAGCGTGACGACCAATCCACCGACGAACAGCAACGCGGCCACCGGCTGGAGGAGCGGGATTTCGAGTTCGCCGACGAGACCGAGCACGTCGATGAGCAGGAACGGAAACACGAGTAGCGCGAGCGCGCTCGCGCCCACGACGGCAAACTCGTGTTCCGAGAGCCGGGTCAGCAGCGACGGTGCCGCCGAATCGGCGACCCCGCCGTCGGCTCGTTCGTCACTCATTCTCCCACCCCCGTGCTACCGAACAGTCCCTCGGGCCGGAACAGCAGCACGAGCGCCGCGACCGCGTACAGGACGATCTGTGCCCACTGCGAGGCGAGCACGGTCATCGCGGCGACGGTGATGCCGAGCACGAATCCGCCGAAGATTGCACCGACGACGCTGCCGGCGCCGCCGACGACGAGCACGAGAAACGCCGGAATCAGCGCCTGTTCGGTGCCGATCTGTGGACTCACGGTCTGAAACGAGATGCCGATGAGACCGGCGAACGCTGCGAGTGCCGCGCCGAGCGCGAACACGAGACTGTACGACCGATTGATCTTGATACCGAGCATCCTGACCATCTCGGAGTCCTGCGTCCCCGCCTGCACGACGAGTCCGAAGTCCGTCTTCTCGATGATGAGATACGTCAGCCCGATGACGACGACGGCGATGCCGACGAGGTAGAGCCGCCACTGCGGATACGCGCCCACGATGGGGAGCGTTATCGGACCGCCAACGGAGATGCCGAATATCGTCGATGGCGACGCCGGCTGGAAGGTCGTCCCGCCGACGACGCCCTTGATCAGCTCCTGTACGATGAGCGCAAGGCCAAACGTTACGAGCAGCTGGTCCGTCTCCGGTCGATCGTAGAACGGCTCCGCGACGTACCGCTCCATCAACAGCCCGACGACGAAGCCGAATATCGGGACGAGCACCATCGCCGCTGCGAAGCCCAGACCGAGGCCGATAGTCGTCACGCCGATGCTGTGGAGATAGCCGGTCGACAGCGACGTCTCCCGGATGAAGAACATCCCGGCGTAGCCGCCGATGAGGTACAGCGCCCCGTGCGCGAGGTTCAGAAAGTCCATCGTCCCGAGGATGATGGTCAGTCCGATGCCGAGGAGCGCGAAGATCGCACCCTGCTGGAGCCCGTTGAGTATCACCTCGAGGACGGTCTCCGCTATCGCCATCCGGGGATCACCCCCGCGCGAGCGGGCCCGTCGTCCGTCTCAGCCAATATGTATGTCATTATTATCGTGGTAGTTTTTTCGACCCTCTAAAGAACTGCCGGTGAGGGGAGCGCGTCGTTACTCGTCCCCGTACTCGCCGAGGCTACAGTCGGCGGCCGGTCCGCTGTCACAGGCGTAACCGAGGTCGTCACGGGGAGTCTGGTTGATGATGTTCAGCAGGTCGAACTCGGACTCGCGCTCGCTCTGCGGCTTCCCTTGCACGACCAGCACGTCGCGGAACGCCTGGTGGTCGCAGGCCCGCATGTTCTCCTGGCCGAGCCCCGCGTTGTTGTACTGGTAGTCCTCGAGCTCGCGGATGACCTCGGGCGGGTAGAACGTCTCTGCACGCTCGACGGCCGCGGCGTACTGCATCGTCTGCGTGTACGCGAGTCGCGCGGCGTACGACGGCGGCTGTCCGTACTCGCTCTCGAAGGCGTCGACGAACGAGGAGGTGTACTCCTCGTCGAGCTTCCAGTTCCAGTCGGCGGTGCCGAAGATGCCGTCGATGGAGTCGCTCGCAGCCTGCGCCATCAGGCGGTTGTACAGCGGAACGATGATCTCCAGTTCCTCGTCGAGGCCGGCGTCGATTGCCTGGGGCAGCGAGTTCGCCGCGTCGAGCCCGTAGTGGTTGAGCACGAGCACGTCGGCGTCGTCCGGCACGTCCGAGAGGTACGAGGAGTAGTCCGACGTCCCGAGCGGCGTCGGGACGGAGTCCAGTTGGCTCCACCCGGCGACGTCGGTGAAGAACTGGTTCATCGAGGCCTGCTGCGTCTGTCCCCACGTGTAGTCGGCGTACAGCTGATAGAAGTTCAGGTCCTCACCGTACTCGTCGCGGACGACCGGCGCGAGCGCCTGTCCGGTCATGTACGCGTTGAACATCTCCCGGAAACTGTATCGCACACAGGAGCCCCCGGTCGTGTCGTTCGAGTGGGTCAGACAGCACTGGAACAGCACCTTCTCCTCCTGACACAGCTCCTGGACGGCGATTGCGACCCCGGAGGAGGAGCCGCCAGTGACCATGATCGCGTCGTCACGGCTGATCATCCGCGAGGCAGACTGCCGGGCCGTGTCCGGGTCCGTCGCGGTGTCCCCGTCGACCGAGGTGACGGTCTTGTCGAGCACGCCGTTGCCCGAGAGGTCGTCCCACTCGTCGACCCAGCCGCCGCCGTTGTTCAGGTGCTGCTGTGCCAGCTCGTAGCCGCGCAGTTCGTCTTCACCCTCCTGGGAGTACGAGCCCGACTGCGGGACGTTGAACCCGAAGACGACCTCGTCACCCTCGACGGGGTAGTTGCCGAGTGCGGGATACTCGGAGCCGCCCCCGCCGGTGAGGCTGTCGGTACATCCTGCCAGGCCGGCGATACCCGCCGTCCCGGCGACCTTCAGCACGTCTCGTCGTTCCATGGTTTTCTGACTCACGCCAACCGCTCACAAGTACCAGCGGTACATAAACGACCAATATAATTATCCTAAATCGGGCGGAGCGAAGCGCAGAGGTCGAATTCCACAGCCGGTACAGGAGAAATCGGGGCGACCGACTCAGTCGCCGTGGACCCGTTCGCGAATCTGCTCCGGCACGGAGGGATCCCGCAGCGTCGTCGTGTTGCCGAGCTCGTCGCCGTTGGAGATGTTCTCCAGCAGCCGGCGCATGATCTTCCCCGAGCGGGTCTTCGGCAGGTCGTCGACGAAGATGACGTTCGCCGGGCGGGCGAACTTTCCGATCTCGTCTTCGACGGCCGCGATGATCTCGTCGCGCACGTTGTCGCCCGTCTCGACCCCCTCACGGACGACGACGTACACGTCCGGTACCTCACCCTTCTCGGCGTCCTCGCGGGCCGCGACGGCGGCCTCCGCGACGGACTCGACCTCCGCGACGGCGGATTCGAGCTCCATCGTTCCGAGCCGGTGGCCGGCGACGTTCATCACGTCGTCGAGCCGGCCGAGCACGCGCCAGTAGCCGTCCTGCGCCTGCACGGCCCCGTCGCCGGCCTTGTAGTTCCAGTCGCGCCAGTCGTCGGAGTCGGTGTCGGAGAAGTCCTCCCAGTAGGTGGAGATGAACCGCTCGTCGTTGCCGTACACCGTCTGGAGCATCGACGGCCACGGCTTCTTGATGATCAGGTTGCCAGCCTGTCCGCTCGCCTCTGGAATCTCGTTGCCGTCGTCGTCGACGACCGCAGGTTCGATGCCCGGACACGCCTTTCCGGCGCTGCCCGGTTTCATGTCCTCCAGCGCGGGGAGGTTCGTGATGAGGTGTCCGCCGGTCTCCGTCTGCCACCACGTGTCGACGATGACGGCGTCCTCGTTTCCGATGTGCTTGTAGTACCAGAGCCACGCCTCCGGCTGAATCGGCTCGCCGACCGTCGTCATGTGCCGGAAGTCGAAGTCGTAGCTCTCGGGGTACTCCTCGCCCCACTTCATGAACATCCGCACTGCGGTCGGCGAGGTGTGGAAGATGTCCACGTCGTACTTCTCGGCGATCTCCCAGATGCGCCCCTTGTGCGGGTGGTCGGGCGTGTCCTCGTACATCACCGACGTGGTGCCGAGCGCGAGCGGCCCGTAGACGATGTACGAGTGGCCGGTGATCCAGCCGATGTCGGCGGCACACCAGTAGGTGTCCTCCGGTTTGATGTCGAGGACGTTCTTCGAGGTGGCCGCCGCGTACGCGAGATAGCCGCCGGTGCGGTGTTGACACCCCTTCGGTTTGCCCGTCGTCCCCGAGGTGTACATCAGGAACAGCGGGTCCTCCGCGTCGCGAGACACCGGCTCGACCGTCTCGCCGCGGTGGTCTGCCACCAGGTCGTCCATCGCGACGTAGTCGTCGGAGACCGCCGCCTTCGGCTCGTCGTGGCGGTACCAGGTGAGCACCTCGGGGTCGTTGTCCGCCCCTGCGACGCCCTCGTCGGCCTTCTCGATGTGTTCGAGGAACTCGCCGCGGCGGTAGTAGCCGTCGATGGTGACGACGTAGTCGGAGTCCGCGCTGTCGACCCGCTCGGCGAGCGCCTGGGCGGAGAACCCGGCGAAGACGACGGAGTGGGGTGCCCCGATACGGGCGCACGCCAGCATCGTGATCGGGAGCGCCGGCACCATCGGCAGGTGGATCGTGACGACGTCGTCCTCCTCGACGCCGCGGGCGCGAAGCGCCGCGGCGACCTCGTTCACCCGGCGGTAGAGGTCCTGATAGGTGATGTTCTCCTGTTCACCCTCGGTCCCCTCCCACAGCAGCGCCGTCTGGTTCTTCCGCTCGTCGAGGTGGCGGTCGACGCAGTTGTACGAGGCGTTGAGCTTCCCGCCGACGAACCACTCGAAGAAGGGCGGGTTCGAGCCGTCGAACACCTCGTCCCACCGCTCGTCCCAGTCGAGCAGCTCAGCGTAGCGCTCGAACCCCTCCGGGAAGTCGCCGACCTCGTCGTGGATAGCCGGATCAGTGGCGTTCGCCTGTCCCACGAACTTCGTCGGCGGGCGGAAGTAATCCTGCTCTCGGAGCCGTGCTTCGAGTTGTACGTCCGCTTCCTCTTGCTCAGACATGCTACTCTGTGGCAGGTACACTACGATATTAATCACGCCACCTAACTATGCAAACCACCCGCTGCGAGCCGTCTGCGTCAGCTTTCGCCGTCGAAGAAGGCTGCGAGCAGCTTTCGCTGTGCCCGCCGGAGATGGTTGTGGAGCGTCGGCGAGGAGACGCCGATGGAGTCGGCGAGCTCCTCGGCCGTCGAGCCCCGGGGCCAATCGAAGTACCCCGCGTGGTAGGCCGCCTGCAACACCGAGCGCTGTTTGTCCGTGAGCCGCTCCTCGAGCGCCTGCTGGAACTCGGTCGGGGTCCGAACCGACCGCTCGACCTCGCGTTTCGCGACGAGCCGAACGCCGGGAAACACAGCTGAGACGCCTTCCACGAGTTCGCGGACGTCGGCGTTCGGTGCCAGCTCGCAGGTGAGCCGCGCCGCTCCCTCCTCGGCGGTCAGCTCGGTCACGTGCGCGCCGCGCGCGGTGAGTTCGCCGAGCAAGGAGTCGCCGGGGCCCGTCACCTCCAGGAGCGAGTCGTCGCTCGCAGCGGCGATGAGCCGCGCGGACTCGGCAGCCTCGCCGAAGTGTTCGAGCGCCCGTTCAGTCGGCACGTCGGCGACGGAGACGTAGTAGAGCAGCGAGTCGCCGTCGAGCGGGACGAGCCCCTCGACAGAGAGCGAGCAGCCGAGCGACGCGGAGGCACCGACGAAAAGCGAGTCGCGGTCCGTGCTCCGGAGTTCGAGCTCCAACAGCGCGTCCGCGAGCAGGAGTCGCTTCCACTCGACCGCTCCGAGCGTGCCGGCGACCCGGCGCCCCAGCGCCGCGAGCGCCCGTTGCTCCGCCTCGGTAACCGACCGGTCGGTCGGGGCGGCGACGAGTGCGCCGTTGCTCGTCTCGCCCGTCGTCAGCGGTACCGCGAGCGCCGGGTGGTCGTCGAACTGACCGACCGTGGCACCGTCCGAGACGGCGGCTCCAGCGAGCGCCGTCGCCCCGTCCGGGCACGACGGTTCCCCCGCCGCCTCGACGGGAGTCGACCCCTCCTCGATCGGTGGGTCGAACACCCACGCTCCGCGGTAGAAGGTGCCCTCGACGAGGCGGCGACAGGTCCGCGAGAGAACCCCCTCTCGCGTCGAGGCGGCGGCGACGGCGTCGCCGACCTCGAGCAGGTGAGACTGCACGTCCCCGTACTCCAGGGCGTCTGTACCAGCCGTCGGGGCGTCGGTCGCCGTCGTCGACTCGTCTGCCGGGCTGAGCGTCGCGACGAACCCGTCGGGACGGGACCGATCACCGATGGCAGAGACGGTTAGCTCGGCGTCGACCGTGCCCCCTTCCGACACGGAGCAGGTGACCGGGCCGCGCCACGTCTCGTCCGCGAGTACCGACTCCCACAGTTCCGAGTGCGTCGCGTTTTCGGCCGGCTCGGCGAGCTGGGCGAGTTCGGTCCCGATTACGGACTCTGCGTCGACGCCGGTCAGCGCCTCGAACCGCTCGTTGGCGTGGTCGACGACGCCGCCGGCGTCGAGCAGGAGCGCCGGTCGATCGAGCCGGTCGAACGCGGCGCGGAACCGGTCGTCGCCGTCCTCTCCGGCGCGGTCGAACGCGGCCGCGACGGTTCCGCGACCGACCGACTCGGGGTCGTCCGCGAGCCCGTCGAGGCGGGTCCAGCCGCCGACCGCCATCACCACTGCCGGCGGGACGCCGCGACGGAGCTGTGCGCGCGCGAAATGCCGGCGGAGGTCCGCCGAAGAGACGTCGCCGACGGGGTCGCCGAGCTCCGCCGCGCGGTCCGCGACGGCCCCCACGAGCATCTGGATGCGGCGCGGGCTCACGTCGAACACCGGCTCGTCCGGGGCGATACCGTCGCTCTCGACGTAGCGGTCGAGCTCCCGTTTCACCTCGTCCGGGAGGTACGCCTCGCGGTCGTATCCGCCCGACGCGTCCCGCACCGAAAGGAAGTAGTGGACCGACCCGGCGTGTGCGCGGGCGCTCACGTCTTCGGTCCGGAGCCGAGCGATCTCTGCCGGTCGCAGCCCAACTTCCCCGCAGAGTCGGACGGCGAGCCGCTTGCGATACGTCGGCGCCGCGTTCCGGAGCCGCTCGTAGCCGACCGGGTCCAGCGCTGGCCGCTCACGAGTCTCCCCCATCGCTTCGGAACGATGCCGTAACACGAAATAAAATTACGGGATACGTTCGGCCCTCTCGCGGCTGTAACAACGAAGTCCTGCCGAATTCCGGGTAACTGTCGATTCACCGTTTCGTGAACCTTCGCTCCTCCGAAACCTGAACTCCGGTCCTACTCGTCGCTCGTCACCGTCTCGATCTCGCCGACGGTCTCCGGGTTGCGGAGCGCGGACGTGTCCCCGTACTCCTCGCCGTCCGCGATGGCGCCGAGCAGCCGGCGCATGATTTTCCCGGAGTGCGTCTTCGGTAGGTCGGGGGTGAACACGATGCCGCCGAACCGCGCGGTCGGGCCGAGGCGCTCGGCGACGTGGTCGGTGATGCGCTCCCGGAGCTCGTCGTCGCCGCTTCGCCCCCGCTCCGTACAGACGTACGCGACGGCGGTGCCGCCGCGCTCGCTGGATTCGACGACCGCGGCCTCCGCGACGCCGTCCACCTCGATGATAGCGCTCTCGAGCGTCGCCGGCCCGAACGCCGTGTTACCGACCGTCACCGTGTCGTCCTCGCGGCCGAGAAACGTCACGTATCCGTCGCCGTCGACGACCGCCCGGTCGCTGGTGACGTAGAGCCAGTCGTCGTCGCCGTCCGCGCCGGAGGCTTCCCGAGCCAGCGACCGGGACATCCCTGGCCACGGCGTGGTCACGGCGAGATGGCCCGCCTCGCCGTTCTCGACTGGCGTCCCCTCCCGGTCGACGACGGCCACCTCGACGCCCGGGATGGCCGGCCCGGCGCTGCCGGGCTTCATGTCGTCGACGCCGGGGAGCGTCGAGACGAGGATGCCCCCGGTCTCCGTCTGCCACCACGTGTCCACGACGGGGGTCTCCCCGTCGCCGACGTTGTCGCGGTACCAGTTCCACGCCCGCGGGTCGATGGGTTCGCCGACCATCCCGAGGAGCCGAACCGACGACAGGTCGTGGCCGTCCGGGTGTTCTGTCCCCCACTTCATGAACGCGCGGACCGCCGTCGAGGCGGTGTAGAACGTGTCGACGCGGTGACGCTCGACGAGCCCCCACAGCCGGTCTTTCTCCGGCTGGTCCGGCGCCCCCTCGTAGAGAAGCGTCGTCGCGCCGAGCGCGAGCGGCGCGTATACCATGTACGAGTGGCCGGTGATCCACGCCGCATCCGCAGCACACCAGTGGGTGTCGGTCGGCTTGATGTCGAGCACCGCGTGACCGGTCCACGCGACGTGTGCGAGATAGCCGCCCGTCGTGTGGGTGACCCTGGAGGGCTCGCCGGTCGTTCCGGAGGTGTAGATGACGAACAGCGGGTCCGTCGAGTCGCGGGAGACGGGTTCGACCGTCTCTCCCCGGTGGTCGTCGAGCAGATCTCCGTATCGCAGGTGATCGTCGCTCAGGTAGACGCCGTCGCCCAGGCGGCCGACGACGACCGTCTCCACGTCGTGGGCGACCGCCATCCGCGCGTTGTCGGCGGTCGTCAGCTGCGTGACGGCGTTGCCGCGGCGGTAGTAGCCGTCGCAGGTGACGAGATACCCCGACTCCGTCCGCCGGAGCCGCTCGGCGAGTTCGTCCGCGGAGAAGCCGGCGAACACGACGTTGTGGAGCGCACCGAGGCGGGCACACGCGAGCATCGTAACGACCAGTTCCGGAACGTTCGGGAGATAGCAGGTGACCACGTCACCTGCCTCGACGCCGAGTTCTCGGAGCGCTGACGCGGCTTCGTTCACCTCGCGGTGGAGGTCGAGGTACGTGTACGTGCGCGCGTCCCCGGCAGCCCCCTCCCACCGGAGAGCGACGTGGTTCTTCCGGTCGTCGAGGTGGCGGTCCAGACAGTTGTACGCCGCGTTGAGCCGCCCCTCGGCGAACCACGAGAGCCCATCCTCGTCGGCGAGGACGCGGTCGTAGGGACGGTCCCACTCGAGGAGGTCCGCAGCACGCTTCCACGCCGCTACCCCTTCCTCCGCGAAGCGCTCGCGGAGCGGCTCGGTGACGTTCGCTTCCTCGACGAACGACGGCGGCGGCGACACCGCGTCACCGCGGCCCGGTGTGTGGTCCGTCCTCATTCGGGTACGGGGATCGCTATGGGAAAGTCGAGTATAAGCGTTCTGTCGAATCATTCAGCCGCGGGCGGATTCGACGCGACGGATAGCTGGGTGTCGGGGGCGAGAAAGAACGACAGCCGACCCAGTCAGGGAAACGGAGCGTCTACGCCAGCCCGATCTTCTCGGAGTACTGTCCGTACTGCTCCTCGAACGTCTCCATGATCTCGCCCATCGTCGCGTACGCCTTCACCGCGTCGACGATGTACGGCATCACGTTCTCGTCGCGCTCGATGGCTTCGGCGAGGTCGTCGAGCCGCGCCTCCACTTCCTCGTCGTCGCGCTCGCGCTTCACGCGCGCGAGCCGCTCCAGCTGGCGGTCTTGCGTCTCCTCGTCGACGTGGAGAATGTCGAGGTCCGGGTCGTCGTCGATCTGGTACTGGTTGACGCCGACGACGGTCTCCTCGCCCGCGTCGACGCGCTTCTGGTACTCGTAGCTCGCCTCCTGGATCTCTCGGTGGAAGTACCCCTGCTCGATCCCCTCGAGGACGCCGTCGCGGACGGAGCCGTCGCCGAGTTCGCGGATCTCCTCGACGTACGTCATGATCTCCGACTCCATCTCGTCGGTGAGCGTCTCGATGGCGTAGCTCCCGCCGAGTGGGTCGACGACGTCGCCGACGCCGGACTCCTCGGCGAGAATCTGCTGGGTGCGCAGCGCGACGCGGACGGCTCCCTCGGAAGGGAGCGCGAGCGCCTCGTCGTAGCTGTTCGTGTGCAGCGACTGCGTGCCACCGAGCACGGCTGCCATCGCCTGCACCGTCGTCCGGACGATGTTGTTCAGCGGCTGTTGGGCCGTCAGGGACTGCCCCGCGGTCTGCGTATGGAACTTCAGCCGCTTCGACTCCGGCTTCTCCGCGTCGTACCACTCGTCCATGATCCGGCTGTAGACGCGACGGCTGGCGCGGAACTTCGCCACCTCCTCGAAGATGGAGTTGTGGGAGTTGAAGAAGAAGGAGAGCAGCGGCCCGAACTCGTCGACGTCGAGCCCGCGCTCTAACGCGTCTTCGACGTAGGCGAAGCCGTCCGCGAGCGTGAACGCCGCCTCCTGTGCGGCAGTCGATCCCGCTTCCCGGATGTGGTACCCCGAGATAGAAATCGGGTGCATCTTCGGCGTCTCGTTGACGGCGTACTCGACGGTGTCCGTCACCACGTCGAGGCTCGGCTCCGGCGGGATGACCCACTCCTTCTGTGCGATGAACTCCTTCAGCATGTCGTTCTGGAGGGTGCCGCTGATCTCTTCTCTGGGAACTCCTTGCTGGTCGGCGAGCGCGACGTACATCGCGTAGATGACCGGCGCGGAGGGGTTGATCGTGAACGACGTCGAGACTTCGCCGATGTCGATCCCGTCGAACAGAATCTCCATGTCGGCGAGCGTGTCGACCGCGACCCCCTCCTTGCCGACCTCGCCGTCCGACATCGGATGATCGGAGTCGAGCCCCATCAGCGACGGCATGTCGAACGCGGTCGACAGCCCCGTCTGCCCCTCCCCGATGAGATAGTGGAACCGCTCGTTCGTCTCCTCGGCGGTACCGAAGCCGGCGAACTGCCGCATCGTCCACGTCCGGCCGCGGTACATCGTCGGATACGCGCCGCGGGTGTACGGCTCCTCGCCGGGGAATCCGAGATCCTCCTCGTAGTCGAGGTCCGCGACGTCTTCGGGCGTGTACAGCCGGTCGATCTCGTGGTTCGAGACGGTCGCGAACCGGTCGTACCGCTCGCCGTACTCCAGATACTTCGAGAGGGTCTCCTCTTCCCACTCCTCCCGGCTTTCGCGGATCTCTTCGAGTTCGTCCTCGTCGAACATGGACTCCGGTACGAGGAGCCGGGTAAAGAAGCTTTAGTAGGTCACTCCTGTAGTCGCTTCGTCGTCTCCACGAGCGGGTGGTGGGCGTAGTCGACCTCCTCGATGTCGGCGACCGACTCCAGCCCCTCCTTGCGCGCCGTCTCGGCCATCCCCAGCTCCACGGGTTCGTCGAGCACGATGACGTACGCGTCCATCTCCTCGATACCGAGCCGATGGGCCGCCTTCACCCGGTGGTGGCCGTCGGCGAGCAGGAGCTGTCGATCGTGGCCGTCGCGCGCGACGGGGTTGTCGATGACGACGAGCGGCTCCGCGAGCCCGTTCTCGAGCTCGTAGGCGCGTCCCTCGAGTTCGTCCGTGTACACGCGGCTCTGTGTCGGGGTGAGATCGGCGAGCTCGACCGTCCGGCGCTCGTCGCGCGTCTCCACGTCGTGAATGTTCGTCAGCGTCTGCATCAGCTTCTCCACCTTGTTCGGGGTCGCGCGCTCGATCTGCGAGCGAACCACGTCGGCGTTCGAGATGATGCCGACGAGATTGCCCGTGTCGTCGACGACGGGAAGTCGCTGGATGCCGGAGCGGAGTATCACCCGCGCGGCGTCAGTGATCTGCATCTCCGGGTGAGCGACGATGATGTCGTCGGTCATCACGGTGAAGATGGCGGCCTCGTCGTCGGCGAGCAGGAGGTCACGTGCGGTGACGAACCCTTCCACGCGACGCCCGTCGGTCACCGGGAACCCTGAATGGGTCTCCTCACTCTCCGCGATGCGGCGCGCGACCTCCGCGACGGAGTCGTCGGGAGAAACCGTCGCGACATCCTGTGTCATGTAATCGCGGACCCGGGGTTTCGCGTCCAGCGGTCCCTGCGTCATACGCTCCCGTCGGGCGCCGCGACTCATTAACCCCGCGCCGGCGGAACGGCAGCCGAACCGGCGCACCGCGACCGACCTCGCGACTCACCTCACGGATCGTCGAGCGTTCCGAGATACTCCCCGTCGGCGTACACCGCGGTCGCCGCGGTGTTCCCACCGACACCGAGCGTTTCGAAGAATCGGTCCGTGAGTACCTCGCGGATCACCTCGTCGGTGTCCTCCTCCGGGCCGACGAGTCCGCCGACCGGAATCTGTGCGCCGGCCATGTCGGCGTGTCCCCCCGCGGAGCCGATCTGTCCGAACGCCTCGCGGAGCGCCTCCCCAAGGTCGAGTTCAGCGCCGCGTGCGCGAGCGGAGACGTACACCACGCCGTCGAGGATGCCGAACACGAGCGTCGTCTTGACTCCGTCGAGACCGAGGAGCCGATCTGCAGCCTGTGCGAGCGCGTCACGGTTACTTATCTCGCCGACGTAGGAAGTAACGACATTCTCGCAGACGTCTCGTTCGACGATAGCGCGAGCGAGTATCTCGAACGTCTCGACGCTGACGTTCGGCGATTCGATGCGGTCGAGAAGCGCCGGGTCTGCCCGCTCGACGAGAAACGCCGCGGCCTCGAAGTCCTCCGTCGAGACCTCCCGCGAGAAATCGCGGGTGTCGACCTGGATGCCGAACAGCAGGGCGGTCGCAAGCGCCGGCGACGGGTCAATTCCGAGCGTTTGGAGGTATCCGGTCGCCAGCGTCGACGTCGCGCCCACGTCGGAGCGGAGGTCGACGAACCGCGCCTCCACCGGCGCGCGCGGCGGATGGTGGTCGATGACGATGTCGACCGACGTGTCCGCCGGTAACTGATCGTTGACGCCCGGTCTGGAGTGATCCACGAGTGCGATGGAGCCGAACCGAGACAGGTCCGCCGTCGCCGTGTCGAGTTCGGTGAGTTCGAACTCGAGGAGGTTCACGAGCGCGCGGTTCTCCTGGTGGCTGATGTCGCCGAAGTAACACGCCTCTGCCGGCGTCCCCGCCCGTTCGGCGATGTGAGCGAGCGCGATTGCGCTTGCGATGGCGTCCGGGTCTGGGTTGTCGTGTGCGATGACGGCGAGCGGGCCGTCGAGCTCACGTAGAACGCGCTTGAGTCGCCGGGTCCGAAGCCCCGCATCGCCGACCCGCTCTAAGAGAAAGTCGGTGAGCACCTCGCGCGGGTCGACCACGTCATCGGCAACCGCTTCCAGAGCAGCCATATCCTCGTCGTCCGCGCCGCGCCCGACGTACGCGAACAGCCGTGCCCGGGGGTACGTCTCGCGGGCGAGCGTCGCTGTCGCCCGGTTGCGTGCCGGGTCGTCGCTCCCGACGACGACCGTCTCCGGGTCGATAGAGAGCGACGCGAGCGTCTCCGGGTCGGTCGGGTCGCCGAGCGTCGCCGCGACGGCGTTCGCGCGGAGCGTCTCGACGCGGTGCTCGTCCGTGGTCACCACGTGTGAGGTTGCCCCGTCGTCGACCGCGAGACGACGGCCGACCGACCCGCACCCCAACACGAGCCGGGTGTGCATGGACTCCGGTTGCCCGTCCACGGGGTAAAAGCCACCGTTCACCGTCGCGTCGCCGAGAGAGAACGCGCGCCGTCTCAGAAGAAGACGGCCGCCGCGTCGAAGGCGATGCCCGAGAAGAGGCCGAGTGCTGGCAGCAACACGACCGTCGCGACCGCCGCCGCGATGACCGCGGCGTACAGCGTCGACGGGTACGAGGAGACGTCGACGCCGGAGGCCGGCTCCTCGATCCACATCGCCTTCACCACCCGGCTGTAGTAGAACAGCGACAGCGCGCTGTTCACCGCGCCGACGAGGGCGAGCCACCAGACGCCGGCGTTCACCGCGCCGGCGAACAGGTAGTACTTCGAGACGAAGCCGCCGCCGACCGGCAGCCCCGCGAGCGAGAACATGAACACGGTCATCGCGACGCAGGCCAACGGCGCCCGCTTAGCGAGTCCGTTGTAGTCCTCGAACGTGCGGCCGACGCCCCAGTACTCGGCCAGCGCGATGAACAGGAACGCGCCCGTGTTCATGAAGCCGTAGACGAGCAGGTGGAGCATCCCGGAGCCGAGCACGATCTCGGCGTCGCCGGTCCCGGTGAGCGCCGCGAGGCCGATGAGCACGTATCCCGCGTGGCCGACCGACGAGTAGGCGAGCATCCGCTTGACGTTCTCCTGTGTCGCCGCAGCGAAGTTACCGAGCGTCATCGTGACGACGGCGAGGATCTGCACGGCGAGCACCCAGTCGATGGCGCCGACAACCCCTTCGATGGGGAACGCGACGACCATCACGCGGAACGCGAGCGCGAAGCCGGCCGCCTTCGACGCAGAGGAGAGGAACGCCGACACCGGCGCCGGCGCCCCCTCGTACGCCTCCGGCGCCCAGAAGTGGAACGGAACGCTCGCTGTCTTGAACGCGAACCCGCCGAGCACCATCAGCACGCCGACGCCGAGCACGCCCGGTAACCCCGTTCCGGTCACCGCATCGGCGACGTCGCCGAGCAGCAGCGAGCCGGACACCGCGTACACGAGCGAGATGCCGTAGACGAGCACCGACGAGGAGAGGGCGCCGATGAGGAAGTACTTCATCCCGGCCTCGACGCTGCCGCGGTTCCGCTTGAGGAACGCGACCAAGGCGTAGGAGGGGAGCGAGGCGAGTTCGAGCGCGACGAAGCCGACCGCGAGCGACCCGGCCGAGGCCATCAGGCTCATCCCCACGGCGGCCAGCAGCAGCAGGCTGTAGAACTCCGCCTGGTGGTCGATGTCCTGCAGGTAGTCGTAGCTCGCGAGCGCGACGAGCGCGGTGACGCTGGTGAAGATGAACTGGAAGAACAGCGCCATCCCGTCGACGACGAGCTGGCCGCCGTACAGTTCGACGGCCGGGTCGCCGACGCCGGCGACCAGGTAGACGGCCGAGACGCCCATCGCGGCGAGCGCGCCGACGAAGGCGATACCCGCCAGCACCGGGTTGTTGCTCGAGTCGGGATCGATGCTGTCGTACGCGAAGAGGACGAACGCGGTCGCGACGAGCACGAGCGTCGGCGCGACGGCCGCCCAGTCAGGACTGATAGCCATCAGGGTTCACCTCCGAGAAGCGCAGTGACGTCGCCGGTTCCCAACACCGGCTCCGTCGCGTCGATGATCATGTCGAATGCGAGGTCGTACGGGAACGTCCCCAGCGCGACGATGAAGACGATGAGCACCAGAAGCGGCACCACGTCGTGAACCGCCGCGGGAGCGACTTCGTAGTCCGTCTCCGAGCGGAACGGGCCGAACAGCGTCTGCTGCATCGACCACAGCAGGTAGCCGGCGACGATGACGATGCCGAACATCGCCACCGCCGTGAACAGCGGCGCGCCGGGGAAGTCGGCGCCGAAGGAGCCGACGAACACGAAGAACTCCGCGGCGAAGCCGGCCATCAGCGGCAGCCCCATGTAACCGAACGCGCCGGCGACGAACGCGCCGACGGTGACCGGCATCCGGTCCGCGAGCCCGGACATGTCGCCGATCGTCCGCGTGTGGGTCGTGTTGTAGATGACGCCGACGCAGGCGAACAGGAGCCCCGAGATGAGGCCGTGGCTCACCATCTGGAACGTCGCGCCGCCGACGCCGTACAGCGTGTACGCGACGAGCCCGAGCGTCACGTACCCCATCGACGAGACGGACGAGTACGCGACGATGCGCTTCAGGTCCGATTGGGCCAGCGCGAGCAGCGCGCCGTAGATGATGGAGATGACGCCGAGCGTCGCGATGGGGACGGCGAGCGCCGCGGCCTGCTCGGGCAGCATCGTGAAGTTGAACCGCAACAGCGCGTACGTCCCCATCTTCAACAGGACGCCGGCCAGCATCACCGAGGCCGGCGTCGGCGCCTCGACGTGGGCGTCCGGCAGCCACGTGTGGAACGGGACGATGGGCACCTTCACCGCGAAGCCGAGGAACATCGCGACGAACGCGAGCGTCGCGACCTGGCCCGCGGAGAGCAGCCCGAGCCCGCCGAGCTGGTCCGCGCGCAGCGCCTGTGCAATCGCCGGCAGGTCCAGCGAGGAGATGGAGTCCCCGAGCCCGAACACGAGCCCGAAGAAGCCGATGAACATCACGATGGAGGCGATGTTCGTGTAGACGAAGAACTTGATCGCGGCGTACTTGCGGCGCGCGCCGCCCCAGATGCCGATGAGGAAGTACATCGGGACGAGCACGGCCTCCCAGAAGACGAACCACATGAGGAAGTCCAGCGCACCGAAGACGCCGACCAGGGCCGCCTCCATGAACAGCATCAGTCCGTAGAACTGACTCTGCCGCTCGGTGATGGGCGTCCACGACGCGAGGATCGCGAGCGAGGTGAGCAGCGTGGCGAGCACGACGAGCGGCATCGAGATGCCGTCGAGCCCCATGTGCCACGAGACGTCGTAGCGGCCGAGCGTGAGCCACGCGTACTGCGTCTCGAAGGCGACATCCCCGTCGAGCAGCGCGTTGCCCGCGCCGTCGAAGATCGCGTACATGTACAGCGAGACGGCGAGCGGGACGAGCGAGATGCCGAAGGCGGCCTTCGGCGACCACTCGTCCGGCAGCACGAAGACGACGAACGCGCCGAGCAGACAGAGCCCGACGAGTAGTTCCATCATCATAGGAACCACCCCCCGCGGCGGGCGTCCGCATGGCGACGGACGTCACAGCCCGCGACGCGACGCGAGCGGGAGTGTCGTCCGGGAGTCATAGGAACCACCCCTGGAGGGCGCCGAAGGCGACGAGCAGTATCGTCAGCCCCAGCGTCAACAGCGCGGCGTAGTTGCTCACGATCCCTGTCTGGATGCGGCGCAGGCGGTCGCCGGTGAAGAGGCTCAGGCTGGAGACGAAGTTGACGGCGCCGTCGACGACGCGCACGTCGAAGCCGTCGGCCGCCTTCGCGACCGGCACCGTGAGCCCCTCGGCGAGCCAGACCTGATACTCGTCCTGGTAGTAGTTGTTGAAGAGCACAGTCTTGAGAGAGCCAAGTTTGTCCGTGTGCGCGACCGGATCGGGGCCGCGGTACAGCGCGATAGCGAGCCCGGAGCCGGCGAGCGCGACGGCGAGCGAGACCCCTGCGGAGGCGAACAGCGTGCCGACCTCACCGAGGCCGGGAATGGTGCCGGCCGAGTAGCCGGCGAACTCCGCGGAGGTGACGAGCTCGTGGTAGTGCTCGCCGTTGAGCCCCTCCGGCCCGTGGTAGAGCCAGTCGTGGAGCAGCTCCGGCACGGCGCTCACGAGCGCGTGGATCGGCACGAGGTTGATGACGCCGATGACGGCAGCGAGCACGCCGAGTACCACGAGCGGCACCTTCACGTTCCAGCGGACGCCGTGCGGGTCGCGCGCGGTGTCCGTCCGGGGTTCGCCGTGGAAGGTGAGCAGCACCATCCGGAACGTGTAGAAGCCGGTGAAGAAGACGGCGAGCAGCCCCATCGCGTACGCCGCGAGCAGGAGCGGCGAGCCGCCGAGCCCGTGGACGAGCGTCTCGTACAGCACCTCGTCCTTCGACCAGAAGCCGGAGAACGGGACGATGCCCGCGAGCGCGAGCGAGCCGGAGAGGAACGCGTAGTAGGTGACGGGCATCTTCTCCTTCAGGCCGCCCATGTCCCACATGTCCTCGTTGTGGTGCATCGCGATGATGACCGAGCCGGCACCAAGGAACAGCAGCGCCTTGAACACGGCGTGGGTGGTGAGATGGAAGACGCCGGCGACGTAGCCGCCGCCGCCCAGCGCGAGCATGATGTAGCCGTACTGCGAGATGGTCGAGTAGGCGAGCACCTGCTTGATCTCGCGTTTCACGACGCCCATCGTCGCGGCGAACAGCGCGGTGAAGCCGCCGACGAACGCGATGACCGCGAGCGCGGTCGGCGACAGCGCGTAGAAGCCGTACATCCGCGCGACGAGGTAGACGCCCGCGGCGACCATCGTCGCGGCGTGGATGAGCGCGGAGACGGGCGTCGGACCCTCCATCGCGTCCGGCAGCCACGTGTGGAACGGGAACTGCGCCGACTTCCCCATCACGCCGCCGAGAACGAGCAGGCCGATGACGGTGAACCACGCGGCGGGGTCGAGTCCGAAGAACGTCGTCACGGTCGCCTCGCCGTTCAGCGCCTGTTCGGCCAGCGCCGGGAACGACTCCTCGACGCCAGGGCCGCCGAAGGCGGCCGTGCCGAACGTCGCGAAGACGGCGACGACGCCGATGAGGAAGAAGTAGTCCCCGAACCGGGTCACGAGGAACGCCTTCTTCGCCGCAGAGGGCGGGCCGGCCTCGCGGAACCAGAAGCCGATGAGCAGATACGAGCAGAGCCCGACCAGCTCGAAGAACATGAACGCCATCAGCAGGTTATCGGAGAAGACGAACGCGAGCATGCTCGCGGTGAAGAGCCCGAGTTCGGCGTAGTAGCGCGGGAGTCCTGTCTCGCCCTCGTCGTTCATGTACCCCATCGAGAAGACGTGGACGAGCAGGGCGATGGTGGAGACGATGACCAGCATCAGCGTCGACAGCTGGTCGAGCAGGATGCCGAAGGTGAGCTCGAACGGCACCACGTCGCCGCCGACCCAGGTGTACAGCGTGGCCTGATACGCGTGGCCCGTCGCCACGGTGTACAACATCAGAAGCGACAGGACGAGGGAGCCGCCCGTCGCGAGGCTGCCGGCGATCGCCCCCTTCTTGGGGAGATACTTGCCGGCGAACAGCGCGACGAGGAACGATACGAACGGGAGCACGGCGATGGCGGGTGCGAATGCAGTGAGTTCAGCCATGTTACCACCTCAGAGTCGTCGCTTTCGTCACGTCCACGTCCGCGAAGTTGCGGTACAACACGAGGATGATGCCGATGCCGACCGCCACCTCGGCGGCGGCGAGCGCCATCGTGAACAGGCTGAACACCTGCCCGGTGAGGTTCCCGTGGTAGTAGGAGAACGCGACGAAGTTGATGTTCGCGGCGTTCAACATCAGCTCGACCGACATCAGGAACAGCAGCGCGTTCCTGCGGGTGAGGATGCCGAACAGGCCGACACAGAAGACGAACGCGGACAGGACGAGGTAGTATTCGACGGGGACCGCCATTCAGCGGTCACCCCCCTCGCGGCCGCCGTCGGTCACGGCGGCCTCGTCGACGTCGTCCTCGTCGCGCGTCGCGAGCATCACCGTGGCGTCGAGCGCCGCGTCGAGCACGACGGCGATGACGAGGAAGCTCACGAGAAAGCCCTCGGCCGGGATCGACCCCGCGTCGAGGTCGAACAGCGAGTAGCCGATTGCCGCGGTGATCCCCTCGGCGCCCGCGAACGTCTCGGCGGTACCGAAGTCGGCCGTGAGGAACACGGCGACGAGTACGCCGAACAGCGCGAAGGCGACGAGGCCAACGAGCTGTTTGCCGCTCGTGTGGAGGCGGGGGCGGGACGTCATCCTACCACCTCGAGCTGTTCGTCGTCAGTCTCGCGGACTAACATCACGGCGAACGTGATGAGGATGAGCACCCCGCCCACGTAGACGAGGATCTGCATCGCCGCGAGGAACTCGGCGCGTAACATTACGTAGTGGATCGCGACGGAGACCAACGCCACCCCCAACAGGAGCGCGCTGTGCCACACGTCACGAACCAGCACGACGCCGAGACTGCTCGCTGCTGTCAACAACGCGAACAGGAGAAACGCCGCTAGTTCGACCGGTGCTACAGCCATTACCTGAATCTCTGTCGCGTCCGGTTTGAAGCTTTCTTTGTGCGCCTACGCGCGAGGGCGCGCTGGCACACGTCGCTTAGTTGGACGCAACTGCGCGGCCCACTCGTCTCCGAGCGCCGGAAAGAACAGAATCAGACCCACTCGTCCAGCCAGACGACGGTGTCCCGTATTCCCGATACCCCGTAGTGGCGGTCGATGCGGGCGACGGCCTCGACAGCCTCAAGCGGAGAGTTCCGCAGGAAGTCGATATCCGTGTAGAGGACGATGCCCGCATGCTCGGTGTCGGCATCCAGCCGTACGAAGTCTCGGTCGTTCGTGAGCACAACCAGACCCGTCTCGGTACTGTCGGCGAGTATCGCCTCGTCGTCAGCCCCCTGACCGTATCGCTCGTGAGCCACTTCGGCCTCGAACTCGTTCGAGCGAAGCGTGTTAACGAACACTCGCGGGACGTGCTCGTCCGCGAGAAACCGAAGTTCGCCCATTCAAGCAGTGTTTACCGGAGAATTCGAGCGGTCCCGCAGTTCGTCTTCCAATTCATCGTACGCCGCTCGAATCTCGGCCATCTCGTCCGGGTGGCGGTAGTAGTACGCCATCGCTTCGTGTACCTCCGCGAGCGAGAGCCCAAGCTGGTCAGCTGCCTCTTCCGGGGACGCACCTCCGAGAACGAACTCCGCAACGTGCAGGACCGAGACACGCCGTCCCTCCACCCTCGGGTCGCCAGCGAGCACGTCGTCGGTCTTCACGATGGGCATACCAGGCTGTTGTTCGTCACCACACAAAAGTTCTCGTTGCCAGCATCCGCGCCGAGCGAAGCGAGGCGCGGTTCGCGGCCCGAGCGTCGCGAGGGCCGTAGCGCCCGCGGACCGAGCGTCGCGAGGGCCGTAGCGCCCGCGGACCGACGCGCCGCGGAGCGGCGCGGAGGGAGCAGGTGCGCATATTTTCCCCAAGTTTTTGCCGGGGTGAGCGCCCGCAGGGCGCGAACCCCGCGCAAAAAGTGGGTGTCTATTGGTAATCCACTTCCCCTTCGCCCTCGTCGATCCACGCGCCGCGGTCCGGTTCGCGCGACGCGAGCGGGTCGATGTCCTTGTACCACGGAACGTTCTTCAGCTGCTCCATGTTGTACGCGAGGTCGTCTTTCGTGTCGCCCGTGAACTCGAAGTTCTGGGTGAGCAGGATGGCGTCGACGGGACACACCTCCTCGCAGAGCCGGCAGTAGATGCACTGCCCGATGTGGAGGTTGTACTGCTCGCCGTTGCGCTGGTCGTCCGTCACGATCTGGATCGTGTCGTTCGGACAGACGTTCTCGCATTGGCGACACCAGATACACCGCTCCTGGCTGAACTTGTGGACGCCGCGGAACCGGGGGGAGACCTCCGGCGTCTCCTCCGGATACTCGACGGTGAACGTCTCGCCGTCGAGGGCGTGTTTCATCGTCGTTGCCATCGATTTGAGTAGTCCGATCATTATGCGATCACTCCCACGATGACGGCCGTGAGGACGAGGTTAGCGAACGATAACACCAGCATCCCCTTCCAGCCGATCTCGATGAGCTGGTCGATGCGGACGCGCGGCAGCGCCGAGCGGGCCCACTGCGTGAACAGGAACACCGCCCAGATCTTGATGACGAACCAGAGGAAGCCGGGCAGGATCTCCACGCCGACGAACGGGCTCGTCGGGCCGCCGAGGAACAGCGTCGCGATGATGGCGCCGCCGAGGAAGATGTGGATGAACTCCCCGAGATAGATGAGCACGAAGTACACCGAGGAGTACTCAGTCTGGTAGCCGGCGACGATCTCCGTCGGCGCCTCCGGCGTGTCGAACGGGTTCCGCCCGACCTCGGCGAGGTTCGCCACGAGGAACAGCAGGAACGCGAACGGGTTGACGAACGCATACCAGCTCTTCAGCCCGAAGGCGAACGACTCGGTCTGTGCGGCGACGATCTCGCTCATCTGGAGCGTCCCGGCGAAGATGACCACCGAGGCGCCCGTGATGACGAGCGGAATCTCGTACGCGAGGTTCTGTGCGACCGCACGGAGCCCACCCAGAAGCGAGTACTTGTTGTTCGACGCGTAGCCGGCCATCACCAGGCCGAGCGAGGCGATGGAGGCGACGGCGAACACGTACGCCAGCCCGACTTCCGGGTCGGCGAGCTGGATGCCGTTCCCCATCGGGATGACGGCGAAGCCCAAAAGCGCCGAGGAGGCGATGACGAGCGGCGCGAGGTCCCACGCAGGGCGGTCGACGCCGTCCGGCACGATGAGTTCCTTCGAGAGCAGCCGCACCGCGTCGGCCACGATGATGAGCAGGCCGAACGGGCCGACACGGTTGACGGCGATACGGTCTGTGAACGCGGCGGTGATCTTCCGCTTCGCCCACGGGCCGGCGAGCGCGGTCATCGTCAGCATCAGCGTGCCGATGAGCGCCGCGCCGACGAGCGAGCCGAGCACGTCGCCGAGGAGCGTCCCCTGCAGGCCGACCGCACCGGCGATGGTGTCGGGAAGCATCTGCGGAGCCGCCGAGGCGTTCGTCGCGTTGCCACCGTCCTGTAGCATCACCGATCCACCTCCCCGAGCACGATGTCGAGGCTGCCGAGCGCCGCGATGAGGTCCGGGATGTACTCACCCTCGGACATCTCCGGCAGCGTCTGGAGATTCGAGAAGCACGGCGACCGGATCTTGAACCGGGCCGGCTTGTCCGTCCCGTCCGAGCGGATGTAGATACCGAGTTCGCCCTTCGCGCCCTCGACGGAGCGGTAGATCTCCGTGTCCGGGTCCGGCTTCAGCGTCCGCGGGACGTTCGACTGGATCTCCCGCTCGTCTTCGGGCCAGTCCTCGAGCAGGTCGACGCACTGATCGATGATCTTCGCCGACTCCTCGACCTCCTGCATCCGCACGAGCAGGCGACTGTAGTTGTCACAGCCGTCCTCGGTGACGACGTCCCAGTCGAGCTGGTCGTAGTAGCCGTAGGGGTCGTCCCGGCGGAGGTCGTAGTCGATGCCGGAGCCGCGGGCGACCGGTCCGGTCGCGCCGTAGCTCTTCGCGACCTCCGGCTCGAGAATGCCGGTGTCGACACACCGGAGCTGGAACACCTCGTTCGAGGTGATGAGGTTGTGGTACTCCTCCAGCTTCGCCGGGAGCCCGTCGAGAAAGTCGCGCGTCTTCTCGAAGAACTCCTCGCGCGGCTCGGGGAGATCCCACGCGACGCCGCCCAGCCGCAGGTAGTTGAACATCAGCCGCTGGCCGGTGAGATCCTCCAGCAGGTTCTGCACGACCTCGCGGTCGCGGACGCCGTACTGGAAGATGGCGGTGAAGTCGCCGTACACGTCGAGCGCGAACGTCGACACCGCGAGCATGTGCGACGCGATTCGGCACATCTCCGCGGACATGGTGCGGATGACCTGTGCGTACTCGGGGACGTCGATGTCCGCGAGGTCTTCAGCCGCCCGCGCGTACGCCCACTCGTTGAGGATGCCCGCCGAGATGTAGTCCCAGCGGTCGGGGTACGGCATGATCTGGTGGCGGTAGGTGCCCTGCTGACAGAGCTGCTCCTCACACCGGTGGAGATAGCCGATATCCGACTCCACGTCGGCGACCTGTTCGCCGTCGAGCGTCGTCTTCAGGTGGAGCACGCCGTGGGTCGCCGGGTGGTGTGGACCGATGTTGAGGAACATCGTGTCCGAGTTCTCGCCCGCGCTGTGGTCCTCCTGCAGCGGATTCGCGTGCTCCGTGTACGTGACGACCTGCGGCTGCTCTTGGTCGTAATCCAGCGACAGCGGGTGGCCGTGCCACGACTCCGGAAGCAGGATGCGCCGCATGTCCGGGTGGTCCTCGTACTCGATGCCGACGAGATCGTACGCCTCTCGCTCGTGCCAGTCGGCGGTGCGGTACACCGGTTCCGCCGACTGCGAGACGGGGTCGTCCTTCGAGGTGGGGACGACGACTTCGACCTCCTGTGTCGGGTCGTCGTACTTCGAGAGGTGGTAGATGGACTCGTAGCGGTCCTCGTACTCCTGGGCGGTGACACACGAGCAGTGGTCGAAGCCGGCCTCGTCGCGCAGCAGGAACAGCGCGTCCTGCACCTCGTCGGGACGTACGACGAACGCCTCTGCGTTCACGTGCTCCTCCCGGCCGATAGCGTACTCACCCAGCAGCGATTCGAGGGCGTCGTAGTCGACCCCCTCCTCGGTCTCACCGACGTCGAGCTCCGGACGGGTTGGGTCTTCGAGGCTCATTGTTCAGGCGGGGATTCGGCCCAGTCGTACCGCATGACCAGTTCGTCCTCGTCGATGCGGTCGGCGAGGTGGTCGACGAGCTCGTCGTCGTCGAGGTCGCCGAACTGTTCGAGCTCGTAGGGCTTCACCGTCACCGGCGACGTCTCGCCGTTGGCGACGCGCTCCTGGAGCTTCGCGATGCCGTAGATGAGTGCCTCCGGGCGGGGCGGACAGCCAGGCACGTGGATGTCGACCGGAATGACCTCCTCTGCGCCCTTGATGACGTTGTACCCCTCCTGGAACGGGCCGCCGGAGATGGTACACGAGCCCATGCCGACGACGAACTTCGGCTCGGGCATCTGGTCGTAGACGCGCTTCATCCGCGGGGCGAACTTCGAGACGATAGTCCCCGGAACGATGATGACGTCCGCCTGCCGCGGCGACGCGCGGGGCACACCCGCGCCGAACCGGTCGAGGTCGTGTTTGATGGCGTAGGTGTGCATCATCTCGATGCTGCAGCAGGCGATGCCGAACTGCAGCATGAACATCGAGGAGCCCCGCACCCAGTTCATGAACTTGTCGAACTTGGTGAGGATGAACGGCGAGGAGCCGAAC